>OFEY01000467.1_pt1 | contig 35081 bp, 28 predicted proteins | sample 1521251 | NCBI WGS metagenome assembly OFEY01 (sample SAMEA3504100, study PRJEB24116) | mouse gut metagenome | biome: mouse gut; feature: mouse-associated habitat; material: faeces | place: Denmark | collected 2011
AAAAGGAATCTGAAAGCCTTATATTTACTGGCTTAAAGATTCCGAGAGATTATTATATAACTTTTGGAGGTTCTTTTTATGCTTACCAGGCTTGACTATATTTATATGACTGCTTTAGTTTTTGTTTTTTCCATTCTGGCTTTTTTCAGATTGGGAAACACCTATGCCCCTGAAACCTGCTACCTGACGGATTCCCAAAACTGTGATATCGTTTTAGACTTTGGAGAATATATAGATGTGGCTACCATTTCCGTTTTTCTTGGCAATCAAAATACCAGACATTTTTCTATCTCAGCATTCAATGAAGTCACTGGCAGCTGGGAGATCATAAATGGAGATGCCATTGCTGAATCTGTTTTTGCTTGGAATACCATTGACCTGTACTACCGTTTACGCTATCTGGGAATTGTAGCTACTGACGAATCTGCAATGCTGAATGAAATGGTGTTTAAAAAAACAGACGGAACCATCATACTTCCTTTAAATTACCGGGAATATCCTTCCCTTTTTGACGAGCAGAACATGTATCCGGAGGTAAAAACCTATTTAACTGGAACCATGTTTGACGAAGTCTATCACGGACGGACTGCCTATGAGTTTCTTCACAAATTAACTACCTATGAAACCACCCATCCCCATTTAGGTAAAATTTTAATTTCTTTTGGAATCATTGCCTTTGGCATGAATCCTTTCGGATGGCGGTTCATGTCTGTTATCTTTGGTATTTTAATCATACCCCTTATGTATCTGTTTGCAAAAAAACTGTTTGAAAATTCCTTTATTGCCGCCGCCACTACCGGACTTTTGGTTTTCGACTGCATGCACTATACCTTGTCACGAATCGCTACGATTGATATTTTTGCGGCTTTCTTCATATTGCTTATGTATTATTTTCTGTATGAATACTTCTTAAAAGATGACAGCTACCGCAAATCAAAAGTAACTTTTTCAGATAAAATTCCTCCCAGAGATGTTTTACTCCCTCTGGCGCTTTGCGGTATCAGCATGGCTTTCGGCGTAGCTACCAAATGGACAGGCGTCTATGCCGGATTAGGCCTTGGAGTTCTTTTTATCTGGCATACTCTTACCCATTTTCCCAAAGGACAGGTTTTACGTTTGTTTGGATTTTGCTGCGTATTTTTCATTTTCATCCCATTGGTTGTATATGCCCTTTGTTTTATACCGGTAGTAGGCTACACAGAATATACCGGACTGATTGATAAAGTGATCAAAGGAACCCAGTATATGTTCAACTATCACTCAACCCTTGTTGCGGAGCATTATTACAGCTCTCCTTTTTATGAATGGCCCATAATATGGATGCCCTTATTAGATGCAAATGATGCAGTAGATTCTGTCCGTGTAAGCGCCGTTAGCTGTATGGGAAATCCGGCAATCTGGTGGACTGGCATTTTTTGCGAGTTTTATGTTCTTTTCCGCTGGATTATTAAAAAAGATAAAAAGGCAGGCTTTTTATTCATTGCTTACCTGGCCCAGTATGTTCCCTGGATGTCCATAAGCAGAATCACCTTTATTTATCACTATTTTCCTGCCATTTTATTTGTGATGCTGATGATGGGATATACCATGCTGCATGTCATGGAAAGTTTTTCATGGGGAAAAAAAGCGATCACCTTTTATATGGCAATCGCTGTTTTCATCTTTTTCCTGTTTTTCCCTGTTATTTCCGGCCTCCCCGTGAGCAAAGAATATGGACTGCATTTAAGGTGGCTTAAAGACTGGATTTTAGTATTATAAATACATTGTGCTATTTTCCTGTACCTGCCTGTATAAGTCATACCCTATATATAAAATCAAACCCAGCAGTCCTATTGCCACATACTGAATAGGCACAATATGCACAGCAATCAGATAGGGCATAAAACTAAGAACGGACACCAGCATAAAACCACATGCTACTGGTAGCTTTTTTCTGTTAAGCATGCCATATATAATAGCCAGGAGATCCACCAAAAAACCATATCTTTCATGCATATGGGGAAGAGAATACACGATTATTGCCGTAGTAAACAATGCCAGCGTGATCATTATCTCTCCTGTAAGATTAATCCTTTTTACATAAAAATAATATGCAATACAGCCCAGCAGTATAATGGTCATATAGGTTCCTGCACTGCTGACCTCACCTGCATGGCGCATATCCGGCATTGCCTCTCCCAAAAGTGCATAAATATTGGGATATTCTAATGTCCCCCAGGGATAGCTTTGCGCCTGATCAAAATAAATTCCCAGCAGCTCCTTAAAATCACGTCCAAATCCCCAGGCCGGCAGTGCACTGATTACATAAACTACCGGAATCCACAAAAAATCAACAATTCTAATTGTTTTTCTTTTTAACCACATGATAATGAAAAAGGGAACAAGAAACAACGCCTGAAGCTTAAATGCAAAGGAAATTCCTACAAATATCAAACACAGCCTGCTGTTGTCCTTAAAAAAATAATATAATGCAAACAAAAGAAAGGTTGTATAAATAATGTCACACTGACACCAGTAAGCGCCATCAAGTATCACCGTAGGACACAAAAGCAAGGCGGCCATGCCCATAATAGATCTTCTTGCATTGCCCGTTAACTGATATACAATCAAAAACACTGCTGCCGCTGCCAGATAATCAAAAACCACTGAGATCATTTTCAGCCCATATAGGTTATTTTCCGTCAGGTAGGAAACCAGACACATCAAATACATATAAGGCGACGTGTAGTTTGATATCTGATGGTCAAGAGACTTAAATCCGCCTCCTGCCCTGATCTGCAGCATCCAGTCCTCTAAAAATCCCCAAAAGTCAGCAGATTCTATAGGCATCAGCTTCCATCTGATCAGAAAGGAAAATACAAAAAGACATATGACAAAAGATAAGTCCACTACTTTTATCTTTATATTCCCAATGTTCAGTTCATGAAACATTACTTTGTCCATTATACGCTCATTCATTTCTATTCAACCTTACACCTGTCCGCATACTGTTGCCCTGCTTATTTATAATTCGTATACTTCGTATCTTTCGCAACAAAGTCAGGAATTTCCTCCTCCAGAAAATAGTAATATGCATAACTGCCATACTCTCTGTTTAATTCACTGTCAGCCTTAAAATATATGATTACTTCATAGTCCTTATCATAGGATTTTCTGCCATTCCAGTTATATGAATAAACAATCTCATCCGGATAAACGCAGTTTACAATCTCTTCTATTTCTTCCAAATTTGTATATTCAGCATAAACCCTTGTATCCAATGCTTCATTGTCGCCATAAATATCTATTTCCGCATCATAGGTTAAATAAGCGTCATTTATATCTGCTGCAGCTCCTGAAACAGTACCCTGCTTTTCCGCCAGTCTTTCCCGCTGCGCCGAGTTATGATTGATCACCTGCACCCTTGCCACGTCTTCCACATTTAATTGACCATTCATATAATAACCATGTTCTTTCAGCCATGCAATACATTCTTCATAAAAAGGATAAATAAATACACTTACCGTATGTACTTTGTTGGAACCGGATATCCCCTGCCATGTTCCGTAAATACTTCCGGTTACATCCTCCTCAATATTCAGTGAAAAAATAGCATTAGGAATACATTCCTTGATTTTGCTGAAATTAGTCAATGCCAGATCTCTTCTATATACCTCTAAAAAATCCTTTGCATCTTTCTCACTCATTTTTTCAGTATATATTCCATTTCCATAAACAGCGCTTATTTTCCTTTTGGCATCTGCCTGTTCAAGCATATGATCAAGATTTTCAGAGGCTCCCTGCATATACCCCTTTTTAAATTCCTCACTTCCCATGATAGAATCAAGAAGCTGCACTGTTTGATCATTGTTCACATCCACCCATACCGCTCTGGTCACATTACGTCCATTTTTCAGGTGGTAAATGAGTGTGGCATAAGACCAGAACTCTTCCTGATCTTCTTTATATCCTTCCTTTTCCATCTGTCCTAAAAACTGGTCATAATCCTTCATGGAAAGCTCTGCTAATTCACACACATCAGCCACATTACTTAATTCCATATATTTGTCCGCATACTCAAGTTCCGTCATAAAGGAGCCATCGCTGTCAAAATAGGTACCGCCTTCCCATGTCATATCGTAAAAATCCGGTACAAAAGCCACACTTTCAATATCATTTTGTTTTGGAATATATCCATCATACCCTGTCAAATCATATCGAAATCCAATAAAAATAAGGGATGTAAGCACGCCGCTTATTACAATATGCGTTTTTTTATGAAGTATTCCTTTAATGTCAAACTCATATATTACCTGAATCAGGGCGCTTCCAATCACAATCACGAACAAAAAGGTAAACAGTACATACCCGATTCCATTCATAGAACTACCGGGGTAAAACCCAACTGCGTCAGCAATAACCAGCCCTGCAAACAACGATGCTGGAACGATTAATAAAATCTTAACCACCGGTTTTGTAATCTCAAAGGTCATTGACTTTCCTGCCGCTTCTGCCGGACGCTTTAAATAACATATGTAGGACAAAATCCCTACAACTATTGCAAAAATAAAAAGCTTCAGTGGATGTCCATACATGAAAAAAGGCGATAATATCGGCTCTGCCTCCATTCTGTAAGAACTATAATATCTGAAAAACAAATCCTTATAACCAATCACCACTATTCTTACTACATACTCATACAAGCAAAATACCAGAAAACCAAATCCAGTAATGATAATATTTCCGGTAAGCATAACTGCCAGAACTGCCATATGATAAATACATAAATAAAAAAGAAGATTCGTATATAATGCCTTTGCTGCTTCATATATTACGGTTTTATCAACTGCATTATTCTGCGCAGCAATCAAAATACTGATCAAAAGTCCTGTCAGATAAGGTATTACATATAATAAAATGCCATTCAGCCAGATATTAAAGAAACGTCTTTTTCTTTTAATGGGCATACCCATATAAAAATCTATCTTTTTTCTGCTATAAAGATAAGAAAATCCCTGAACTGCACTGATAAACGCTGCTGCGATCGTTACAACCGCCATTAATCTTGATACTCCAATGGTACCGCACATACCTGATATCAAACGTTCATGCAGAATCTGCCCCGCCCTGACTTTTTCATAGGTTTCAAAAAGCCACTGGGACCGGCTTGTAATCCGGTTGATTACTAATGCCGTAAAAGTGGGGAAAAGTACAATGAACACCAGTGTAAATACAGCCAGCACCCACAACCGCCTTTTACTGTTTTCTTTCATATCAGCCAAGAATGAGCTTTTTGATATCATATCCTACTACCTCCGTTTCACTAATAAATATTTCTTCAAGAGAAAGAGGCAGGGCCTCAAAAAATACGGTGTTTGCTGTTGCAAAAATTGCCAGTATTTCCGCTTTATTTCCCCTCACTGTAAGCACATTTAATGAACCCCTCTTTTCATTTTTCATAATATCCAATGAAGAAATGACTTTGGCTTCATCTTCTAATGTTTTAAATACACACTGTATCTTTTGAATGTTGCATTTCATATCCTCCAAATCCTTGGATAACAAAACGCCCCCTTTATGTAAAAGCCCAACGTGGTCACAGATATCCTCCAGTTCCCGCAAATTATGGGATGCAATCACCGGCGTCATTCCCCGCCGCTCCATTTCACTTGCAAAAATGCTTTTAATTCCCTGGCGCATTACAGGATCAAGCCCGTCAAACGTCTCATCACATAAAAGATACTTAGCTCCGCTGCAGATTCCGCAAATAAGTGTAAGCTGTTTTCTCATCCCCTTTGAATAGGTATTCACCTTTCTTTTCTTATCTAATCCAAAGTTTACCAGATAATTATAAAAATCCTCCACCGCAAATTCCGGATACACGCTGATTAAATACTTCTGCATATCCACTGCATTGCAATTGGCAAAAAAATAAGGTTCATCCGCAATAAAATATAGCTTTTTCTTTGCGTCCATATTATCAAATACCGGAAGACCATCAATGGCTATTTCACCCTGCTCTGGTTCAAGAATACCTGCAATCATTCTAAGTACCGTACTTTTGCCTGCTCCATTGGTTCCAATCAGTCCAAATACGGTATTTTCCCTAATGGTAACGCTGACATTGTCCACCGCCTTCATCTTATCAAAAGATTTTGTTATATTTCTCAACTCAATCATGCTTTTCCTCCATCCTGCTTCACTCATCTGTCTTTTGATTCAGCATATTATTTTAACTCTCCCTTTGTAATGCTCTGTATAAGCTCTTCCTGGGTAATCCCCACCTCAAAAGCGGCTTTACAGATCAGTCTAAATTCAGTAAACAGCTCTTCTTTATATTTTAACATCAATTGACTCTTATCCGAAACAAAATTTCCTTTCCCTTTGACAGTATAAATATACCCTTGTTTTTCCAGTTCCGCATAAGCCCGCTGGATCGTATTGGGATTAATCGACAGATCAACAGCTAAATTGCGCACAGAAGGAATCTTGTCATCTGAATGCAGCACGCCCCTGAGAATCAGCATTTTAAACCTGTCCACTACCTGTTCATAGATAGGTCTTGTATCTCTGTAATCTATGAGTATCATGTACCTTTCCTTTCTTTTTGTACCCATAATACGTCCTGCACGCATTAAGTGTACTAATATCATTAATACACTCATACTATTATGGAACAAACTTCCTGTCAATAAAATGAAATGGGATTAATAAAAGATTAACTTTTCCCCAAAACAATGCTATACTGAATTAAATTTAAAAATACAGCATATACAAGGAGATTTTGTTATGGCTTCAATCTGGGGCTTTGCCATAGGAAACATTTCAGGCACAATTTATTTTTTCTTTTTTCAACTAATAGGTTTTTTGCTTTGCAGCTTATTTTTATCCAAAAAGAATTTTATTACCCGTATTCTTTGCGGCAGTGTTCTGGGTTCCGTTCTGCTTCAATGGATTCCCGCCCTATTTGCTTTTATCTTTCAGTTTTCAGTAAAAGCACACATTGCCGCCGCCCTTTTCTGCACCCTTGCCGCTGCAATTCTTTTTTATATGAAAAAGCCTCAGGAAAACCTGTTTTCTTTTCCTTTGGACCACCTGAAAACACTGGCAAAGAGACATTGGATTTTTCTGCTTTTATGCAGTATTACCTTTGTCCTTTTTTGTATTATGTTATTTTCCCATACTTTACTGCCAAAAGAAGATGGACTGCATACCGGTCAGTGCACCTATGGAGATATTAATTTACATTTGAGTATTATTACAAACCTTGCAAGACAGCAGACATTTCCTCCCTATTACTCTATTTCTCCGGGCAATAAATTAAGCTATCCTTTTTTATGTGACAGCATTTCCTCCAGCATTTATTTGTTCGGAGCTTCCTTAAGATACGCCTATATGCTTCCCATGTATTTTGCCTTCCTACAGGTTATGACCGGCTTTTACTGCTTTGCGTATACCTGGCTGAAAAAGGCTGCAAAAGCCAGCCTTGCATGGTTCTTTTTCTTTTATAACGGAGGACTTGGATTTGTTTATTTTGTTGACTGGTCAAGTAACCGCATTTACCAGTTCAAAAATATTTTTATGGAATATTACCAGACTCCCACCAATTTAATTGATAATAACATCCGATGGGTAAATGTCATTGTGGACATGTTTCTTCCTCAAAGAGCCACTCTTTTCGGCTACGCGGTTCTTTTTACCTGCATCTGGCTGCTTTACCGCAGCGTTTTTTTAAGGGAGCACGATTTATTTCCTTTTACGGCGGTTCTTACAGCTTCACTGCCTATGATCCATACCCATTCTTTCCTTGCAATGGCTCTTTTAAGCGCTGCCTGGTTGCTTGCAGATTTATGCCCCAAAGTAAATTTCCCTTTTAAGCTTCGTCACCCCGGAAAATTACTTTTTGCCGGTTTTCTTATTTTTATGCTTCTGATTCAATTATTCAACAGACAAAAGGGAGCAGTTGACGGGACTCACTTCCTTATCATCTGTCTGATTGGTCTTGGTGTTCTTTTTCTCTCCGGCATGGGATTTATGATCCGGCATATAAGAAAAAATGGAATCAAAAAGCTTATGTCCACTTGGGGGCTTTATCTATTCCTTATCCTTCTTCTGTCACTCCCCCAGCTTTTTTACTGGACCTTTGGTCAGGCCTCTCATACCGGCTTTTTAACCGGACGTTTTAACTGGGGAAATCAGGGAGATGACTTTTTGTGGTTTTATATAAAAAACTGGGGGCTTATTCTCCTTCTTTTAATCCCTGCGGTTTTCTATGGAAAAAAGAAAAATCTGGCAGTGACAGGCGCAGGATTTTTGATTTGGTTTGTGATGGAACTGATCTGTTTTTCCCCAAATCCTTATGATAACAATAAACTTCTTTATATTGCATTTGTTTTCTTTTGCTGTATCAGCGCAGATTATGGTTATGAGCTTTATCAAAGCATAAAGCGGGTAAAGGGAATCCGCTTATGGAGTATGGTATTTTTGTTCTTTTCCGGCATTTCTGCAGTACTATCCATAGGACGGGAAATGGTGTCCGATTATACCTTATATTCTTCCTCCCATATGGAAGCAGCCATTTATGTAGACAAAAATACTCCTGCAGATGCCACTATTTTAACCAACGACAGACATGTAAATGAAATTACTGCTTTATCCGGCAGAAATATCGTAAGCGGCGCACCTAATTTTCTGTGGACGCATGGGATTTATGATCAGGCACGTGTAGATGATGTAAAATATATGTATGAATTTCCTGCTTTTTCTATAGAACTATTTGAAAAATATCAGGTAGACTATATCATGATTTCCTCCTGGGAACGAAGCAGTTATCAGATAGATGAAACTGTTTATGATGCCCTGTTTGAATGTGTTTTTACTTCCAACGAAGTGAAACTGTACAAAACCGGTCTTTGATCATTTTCTAAGCAGCATCTCCTTATAGTAAAGCATAATGTTTATAGATGTAAGAATTACAAGGAGAAATTGATAACTCCAACAAGAAATTTTTAAATTTACCTTTGGCAGCTTAATATGGATGCTGAAAACAGCCAAAGCCAGCAGGAAACAAATTATAGATGCAGGAGAAGGCAAAAACAGCTTATAGGAAAAAGGGCAGACAAAAACAAGAAGCAGAAGTTTTTGCCCGTTTTGACTGCCAAACTGGTTCTGAAAAAGAAAATACAGGCATATGCCAAAGGCAATTGCAAAGAAAAAACTGGTGTAAACAGCCGCAGATATATATTGTTTAAAAAAAAGGGTTCCTATTCCTCGTGCAATTAACAGATAGATCATGGAAAACAGTCCATTTCCTGTTCCCTGTTCCACTTTGTCCATTAGCCGGGCATAATTTCCATAGCCCCATACTACATCATATTGAAATATGCCTGTCTGTCCAATGGAAATATTGTAAAAAAATCCTCCAAGCACAAGATAAAAAACACCGGTGCCAAAAAGAGATAAGGATATTTTTCTGATGAGTGTAATGTGCTTTGAATCGGATATATTCAGTTCTTTAAGCATGTTTAAAAATAAAATCCATATGAGCAGCAGCATTGAAAAGCCGGCTGCCTCACCAATTGTTTTTCCCATGTTGAGTCCTTTGCTTTCTGTGAAATACTTATTGCATAGTAAGAGGTCCGCTTCCTTTACTCGTAAATTGAGGATAAGCTTCAACAGCTCAGCCCCTTTTTATTCGTAAAAGCGGCTGCTTCGCATCCGTCGCCGCTCTGCGGCTTGTCTTTTACTTCATAAATGGGCGCTCCGCTCATGAAATTGGGGCACAGGTGCTTTGTGTATACCCGCCAGCAAGCTGGCGGTTGCACCCACGCACCTGTACCTCAATTTCATGGCTGAGCTGTTGGGTTACATAATCGCCTGTCCCTGGAGGAATAGGATAGTGTATAGCATGCACAGGGCGGCGTTGATAGTAAGTATTATTTTCCTTGCCATTTTGTTTTCTATAGCGGCATATATGATAAAAAGCGGAACACATCCCAGCATGTATCTGGCTCCGCTTATAAGCCAGCCTGACAGGTAGCAAAAGCAGGTATAAATTCCTCCATATACAATCACGCTGCTTCTTACTTTTTTGTGGATTCCATATAAAAGTGCAAAAACGGCTATGAAAAACAGAAGGATTTGAACCCAGTATATAAAATAACCTAACTCTCTGTATTCCATCGCCATGCCATAGTCCTTTGTCAGATTGGCATTAATCCATTGAATGGATTGGTACCATGGAGGTGCGCTTTGATGTTTCATAAAGGAAAAGCAGTCTCCCTGTTTTATGAAGTTAAGCATTAAATACGCAAGAAAACCCACCGGCATAATTGTCAGCATCCATTGACGCTTATTTAAAAACTTTTTCCAATCTGACCGCTTTCCAGCCAGCATTACAATCAGTTCATATACCGCAGGCACAAAAAGAAGAATTCCCTGCATTCTGCATAAAGATGCCATCATCCCTAAAATTCCAACTTTTACCCATGCATGTTTTCTGATAAAGTAAAGTGCTGCTATTGTCAGGGCAAGAAAAATCCCTTCCGTAAAAACACCCATTGTAAACATCATAAAAGGATAGGTTAAAAATAGAAAAACTGCCTCTGCAGAAGGTTCTTCATTATAATCCAGTCGTAATAATTTGTATAAAAAAATTGCTGCTGCCCCTGTGCTGATCTGAGAAATTATAATTCCTGCAAGTTCATAATTTTGAAATAAAAAAAGTCTGGCAAGAATTCGAATCATAACAGGATATAAGGGATAAAAGACGATCAGGTTTTCCTTTTCACCAAAGCTCTGATACCCTTCCTCCGCCAGAAAAAGATAATGGGGCGCGTCACCTGCTGTGGTCATTCTCTCCCAAATTAATACATATCCGGCATCAGGATTTTGGGCTCTGTATGCTAAAAAAGCAATTCCCATGACCAGAACATGTAATAAGATGGAAAGGCAGAAAATCATCAGTTCTTTATGATATATTTTTATTTTTTCCATTTCCTCACACCAGTCCATTATAAACGCACACCGTGCCAACAACATTTAAGCAGATTCCCCAGATACAAATTGGAACCTGAAATTTTGCCAAAGAGGGAAATCTGGAAAGAATCATGCACGCCACAGGATAAAACCACGGAAGAATATCATTGGTATAACGGTTTCCAAAGTGCCATCCTCCCATTGTTTTATGCATCACAACTATAAAAAGATAAAGGGCTGATAATAAAATAATTCTTATCCCGGTCAGAACTTCTTTATATGCTCTTTTTATAAAAGCAAAAATTAATAAAAATATTGCAAACAGCAGAAAAGGGCTTACAAGCAGAAAATTTAAATTCCCCAGGCTGTTAATGACAAGCCTTCCATCCTCCATAAATTCAGGGAGCCGGAACAACGCCTTTACATTTTCTCCCACATAGTTTATATGAAACTGCCCGTCTTCCGCCCTGATGAACTCCGGAAGGTAATTATGTCCGAATTCTAAAATATTTCCAAATCTTATAAAATTCAGCACCATATAAGATACTGCCACCACACCTGCTGGTATCCCCCATGTATAGTGTTTTAAAATTCTCTGATACCATAACAGCTTTGGCTCTTTCCCTTTTATATGCTCATACAAAATAAATAAAAGCACAGGCAGAAATACCACCTGCATTGGTCTGCATCCCACCGAACAGGCCCAGAAAAACAAAGCCGCCGCCCCTTTTTTCGTCACAGCACAGTAAAGGGAAAGTACGGAAAGGGTAAAACAAAGTGTCTGTGCCATAAACCATACAGAAGGATCTATCATTACAAAAACAAAATTTGTTCCCAACATTAGAAAGATTGTTTCCAGCATCGCATTTTCAGGAGAAAGGCCAAGTTTGACTGCCATTTTATATAAATATACTGCCGCTATAAGATCAATTATCCAAATAAATATAAAATCCGGCGTAGCGCTTCCCCATAAAAAGGTTAGGGGAAACAATAAATAAGACGGAAATGGGGGGAAGCTGCAATAATATTTTCCATTATAAATTGCAAGCTCCAGCCAGGGATAATCCTGCCCTAAATCCAGTCTGCCCTGTCTCCAGGAATCAGCCTGCAGTGCATAGGTATTATACACATTTGTGTCAAATAGGCCTTTCCCTGTAAAAAGACTCATAATCCCTAAAAACACTATAACCGACAGCACCGTAACTATGCCAAATCCTAAATATCCTTTGTTCCCATTGTCTCTGCCCATACTTTCCCTTTCACCAATGCAAAACTGCCTTTTTGCAGCCGCCCTTTTATACAAACCAAGCGCCCATAAATTCATGAGCGCCTGGGCAAAACATTTTCAAATTAATTCACTCCTATTTTTTAATCAGCAGTGATTTTCCTGTCATTTCTTCCGGCTGTTTCATTCCCATCAGTTCAATCATGGTAGGAACAATATCTGCCAGACATCCATTTTCCCTTAAAGTATATGCAGGATCTGCATTTACAAGAATAAAAGGTACCGGATTGGTGGTGTGTGCGGTAAATGGCGCACCTGTCTCATAATCAACAAGTTGTTCCGCATTTCCATGATCTGCACAAATAAACATTTGTCCATCCACTTCCTTAATTGCCTCTACTGCCCTGCCGACGCATTCGTCAACTGCCTCAACTGCCTTAATTGCTGCTGTTTCCACACCTGTATGGCCAACCATGTCAGGATTTGCAAAATTAATAATGATCACATCATATTTATCAGATTTAATTGCTTCCACCAGTTTATCGCACACCTCGTAAGCACTCATTTGAGGTTTTAAGTCATAAGTAGCCACATCCTTGGGGGAATTCACCAAAATCCTGTCTTCCCCTTCATTTGGCTCTTCCACTCCGCCATTAAAAAAGAAAGTAACATGAGCATATTTTTCTGTCTCGGCAATTCTTGCCTGCTTCAAATGATTTGCTGCCAGCCATTCTCCAAAGGTATTGGTCACTGAAATTTTGTGGAAAGCAATCTCTTTATTTGGAATAGTAGGATCATAATCAGAGAAGCAAACATAGGTAATATTTAATCTGCCGCCCCTGTCAAACCCTTTAAAATCATCATCACAAAAGCTTCTTGTAATCTCTCTCGCCCGGTCAGGTCTGAAATTAAAGAAGATTACGGAATCCCCATCCTTAATAAGAGCTGTAGGTTTTCCATCTGTCAGCACTACCGTAGGCTTAACAAACTCATCTGTCTCTCCTCTGTCATAGGAAGCCTGAATTCCGGCAGGACCACCCTCAGCGGTAAGGCCTTCTCCCTTGGTGAGGGCATCATAAGCCATTTTTACTCTGTCATAATTATTATCCCGGTCCATAGCGTAATAACGTCCTATAACAGATGCAATCTGTCCTACGCCGATTTTCTTCATTTCTGCCTCTAAATCCTCCGCATATCCCTTTCCGCTTGCGGGAGGTGTATCACGTCCGTCTAAAAAGCAATGTACATAGACCTTGGACAGTCCGTTTCTCTTTGCCAGTTCAAGCAGACCATATAAATGTGTATTATGACTGTGAACGCCGCCATCTGAGAGAAGTCCGAACATATGAAGCGCAGAATCATTTTTTTTGCAATTTTCCACTGCCTTTAAAAGCGCCGGATTTTCAAAAAATGTGCCATCCTGAATTTCCTTGGTAATTCTTGTAAGCTCCTGATATACAATACGTCCAGCGCCCATGTTTAAATGGCCGACTTCGGAATTACCCATTTGACCTTCCGGAAGCCCTACTGCCATACCGCTTGCATTTCCCTTAACAAAAGGATATTCTGCCATAAGCCTGTCCATAACCGGAGTCTTTGCTTCTGCAACGGCATTCCCATCCTTACGCTCATTTAAACCATATCCATCCAAAATCATTAATACTGTAGGTTTTTTCATTTCTATTCTCCTTCTGCTAAATTATTACAAACTCATTACCTGTAAACAACCTGCATTATACACTTTTTTTCATTTCTTAGCAACTTTATAAAAAGAAATATATGGAAATATTTCAAAAAATCTGTTGACAAATATCTTTCACTGGCGTATTGTGAGTTTGTATCTGTTAACCAGTTCACATGCGAAAGGAGGTAATTTATATGTTATTTAAAAAGTTAAGATCTATGAATCAAACAGTAATCATATCCATAAAGAAATTACCTGCCTGCTTATTTCCATGTGATCAGACACTGTAAAATCAGTGTCCAATCAACAGACTTTATTTCTGTTAATTTTTAAAATAAGCCGAATTTACACAGCTATGGTAATTTCTATTGCCATAGCTGTTTTTGTGTGCCAGCAGCACATGTTTTTGCTATAATCCGCAAAGCAGACATGAACTGTTATGCTTTGCATAAACACAGGGAAAGGAATTGACATAATCATGAAAAAACTATCCACTTACATATTGGAACATAAATTTTCTTTTCTTTTTGCCATTTGTTCCATGATCATCAGCGTCAGCCTTGACATGCTTTCTCCCCAATTAACCAGAAGGATCGTGGATGATGTCATTATAGGCGGCAATTTACAAAAACTCTCTCCCATGCTGATAGGCATTTTATGTGTTGGAATCGGCAGATGCATTTTTCAATACACCAAGGAATATACCTTTGACCTTACCGGCACCAAAATTGCCTCTACCCTGCGTCGGGATTTATTCCGCCATGTTCAGTCCTTAAGCGCAGAATTTTTTGACCGTACAGGAACGGGAGAACTGATGAGCAGAATTAAAGATGATGTGGATCATATCTGGGATGCCCTCACCTTTGTTGGGATGCTTCTTATTGAAGTGGTCTGTCACACTTTCATCATTTTGTTTTGTATGTACCGCATAAGCTGGAAGCTGGCAGTTCTGCCTACCTTATGTATGATAATTGCCGCCACCATTGCCATTTACATGGAACAGAAACTGGATGCGGTGTATGAGGCGATCAGCGAAGAAAATGCCCAGTTAAATACCGTAGCCGAAGAAAACCTGATGGGGGTAAGAACTGTAAAGGCTTTTGCCAGAGAGCAATTTGAAATCTCCAAATTTCTCTCTCATAACAAACGATACTATGACCTTAATATGGAACAGTCCAAATTGTTTGTAAAGTACCATCCTTACCTTTCCCTGATCACAAAACTGCTTCCTGTTATGGTACTGTTAACCGGCGGTTATCTGGTAAATACCGGAGAGCTTACCTTGGGAGATTTAAGCGCTTTCATTGCATATTCCATGAATATTGTGTGGCCTATGGAAATGCTGGGATGGCTGACCAACAGTTTTTCTTCTGCCATTGCTTCTAACCGGAGAATTAAAAAGCTTTATGATGAAAAGCCTGCTGTCACTGAGCCGGAATGTCCGGTTATTTTACCTGGCGTGAAGGGAAAAATCACTTTTTCCCATGTTTCCTTTCATAAGGCTGACCAATATGAAATTCTTCACGACATCTCTTTTACTGCTCATCCCGGAAAAACAATCGGGATCATGGGAGCTACAGGTGCCGGGAAAAGTTCACTCATCTATCTGCTTCAACGCCTTTATGATGCCACCGAGGGAGAAATTTTATTAGATGACGTTAATATCAAACAGCTTTCACTGCAGCAGCTGCGCAGCTCCATTTCACTTGTAATGCAGGACGTTTTCCTTTTTTCGGACACCATATTGGAAAACGTAAAACTGGGGCAAAAAAATCTGCTGTCCTACACCGCTGTGCGTGATGCGGCAGCCCGGGCACAGGCAAAGGGATTTATTGAAAAAATGGATAAACAATATGACACTGTAATTGGAGAACGGGGCGTAGGGCTTTCCGGCGGGCAAAAACAGCGTCTGACCATAGCAAGGGCTCTTGCCAAGAAAACACCTGTATTGGTGCTGGATGATTCAACCTCCGCACTGGATATGGAGACAGAACAGTTAGTCCATGAAACCTTACGAAATCTGTCAGATACCACCAAAATCATTATCGGACACCGCATCAGTGCAGTCTGTCATGCAGACGAAATTCTAATTCTTGAAAATGGCCGGATTGCTGAGCGGGGAAATCATAAAAGCCTGATGGAAAAAAAGGGACTTTACTATCAGACTTATGTAGCACAATATGGAACGCCAAAGGAGGAACATACCACATGGGCATAAATTCATATAAAGAAGATGAACAGAGCACTTCTGCTGGCAAGCTGCGCACTTTGCTGCGGCTGCTTTCTTATCTTCTTGCATATAAAAAAGAAATCATTCTTGTACTTTTGATTATGACCTTTTGCGTCATTGTATCGCTGGTTAATCCTCTGTTAATAGAGGAAGCCATCGATAACTATATTACAGCAGGGAATATGGCCGGACTTTTCCGTCTGGTTTTATTTGCCATCCTGCTGAATCTTCTGATGATCGGAGGAATCAAGCTGCGGATGTATATTATGGCAAAAATCTGCAACAAGATTCTGGTTACCATAAGGCAGGAGCTTTACTCTCATATTCAAACCCTGGATCTTCAGTTTTTTGACAGTCGTCCTGCCGGAAAAATACTGGCCCGCATTATCGGCGATATTAATTCACTTAAAGATGTACTGGGCAATTTTGTGACTACCCTGATTCCCGATCTTGCCACCGTTTTGGCTGTAGCAGTCATTATGTTCGTAAAAAATCCGGTTCTTGCCGCTGCTTCTCTGTGCAGCCTGCCCTTTATGATTATCTGTTTATGGCTGATACAGGTATATTCCCACCGCCAGTGGCAGGATTTCCGAAAAAAAGCTTCAAACCTTAATGCTTTTATTCACGAGGATATGTCAGGAATACGCATTATTCAAAGTTTTTCTGCGGAAAACGAAACCATCCGCACCTTTGATGATCTGCTGAACGCACACAAAAATTCTTTTAAAAAAGCAGTTCGACTTTGTGATGGTATCGGATCTGTGATCGACTTAAGCTGGGGCGTGGGGATTGCTGCACTTTATTTTGTGGGAATCCGTATTTTAGGCACTGCCAGCGTTTCCATAGGAACTTTTATTGCCTTTGGCAGTTATATAGGCATGTTCTGGAATCCTATTATGAATTTAAGCAACTTTTATAACCAGATCATAACCAATATTGCAGCTGCGGAACGTATTTTTGAAATTTTAGATACCAAAGCTAACATTAAGGATGCAGATGCGGTAAGTGAGCTTCCTCCCATAAAAGGGCAGGTTTCCTTTTCCCATGTAACCTTTTCCTATGACGGGGAAGTAAAGGTATTAAACGACGTAAGCTTTCACATTAACTCCGGTGAAACCATAGCCTTAGTAGGACCTACCGGTGCGGGAAAAACCACCATTGTCAATCTAATCAGCAGGTTTTATGATGTACAGGATGGTACGGTAAGCATTGACGGATATGATGTGAAAAAGGTTTCCATTCAAAGCCTGCGCCGGCAGATGGGAATCATGACACAGGATAACTTCCTGTTTTCCGGAACAGTTAAGGACAATATCCGATATGGCAAGCTTGATGCAACAGATGAGGAAATTATCTCCGCGGCAAAGGCAGTTCATGCCCATGAATTTATCTGCCGGCTGGAAAATGGCTATGATACTCTTCTTTCCGAGCGGGGCGGCGGTCTTTCCGTAGGTCAAAAGCAGCTTCTGGCCTTTGCAAGGACTATGGTCTCTAATCCTAATATTTTAATTCTGGATGAAGCCACCTCCAGCATCGACACCAAAACAGAGCTTTTGGTTCAGGAAGGGATTGATGCCTTGTTAAAGGGACGTACTTCCTTCGTGATTGCCCACCGGCTTTCCACAATCCAAAAAGCAGACAGGATTTTTGTAATTGACCAGGGAGGCATTATCGAAGAGGGCTCAGTCAGCCAATTAATGGCAAAAAAAGGAGCCTATTACAGGCTCCATACTGCGCAGATGATGACTTAATACTCCATTGTCCACTCATATTCTCCTCCCCAGTCACCAATCAATTGTGAGGTGGTTCCCTCTGGGGTGGCGGTTCTTATTTCAAACCGGTAATTCATTTGAGGTACATACTCGCCTGCAATCTTTACATTACTATAAAGATATACAAATTCATAGGTTGTATGCGGGTAGTACTCTCCGCTTTGGGAAACAGGCTCATAGGAAATGCATAAACGTTGTACACCTGCATCTTCCTGCTTGGCTCCCCATATATTAATCACGCCGCTTGTCTGCGGGTACTCATCAAAATCAGCAAATGAAAAGCTCCACTGCCCTTCCTGATTCATCAGCTTCATCCGTTCCCGGCTTACAGGAATGTATGTTTTTCCACTCCAGTATTCCATTGTTCCACTGATAAACTGATCACGAATAGATACGTAATCTTCTGACTGCATAAACTCTTTAATCGGCTCGTAATCTGCCGATTCAAAAATTGTAAATGCCCTGCCAAAAATATCCTGCGCCCAAACCGCTTTTTCAAGACACAGCCTAAGCTGTTCCAAACTCTCTGTTTCTAAAAGCGCTGACACTTTCCCTATCAGTTCCAAATATTCCTGTAAGTTGTCTACATTCATCCAGACTAAATTTCCGGAAGGGGCAGCAAACTTTAAAATCTCTTCTTTTAACTCTGCTTTGGAATTTTTAGAATACACATCCAGCATCCGGTTTACCAGAGAAAAATAGCTGTTGAAACCAGATACTCCATTTTCATCCATATCGCAAAGAATTGTAGATTCCCCGGTAAGCAAACGCTCATAGCAGGCATCAAGCAGTTGATACACATCTGCACTGTCCTGATCTTTCTCAAGAACCGTCACACATTTATCTAAAGTAGCAAATGTGCAATTCTGCCCATTCATTTCTTCCACCGCATCATTCAAAAGATGAATACAATACTCCTGCAAAAGTCCTTCATCCAGAGTACTCTCCCACCCCCGATATAAGGTTTGTTCCGCTGCCTCACGGTCCCTGCTGTTTAGATAAACACCAGCCATTGCCCTATACGCGTCAACTGATTTTGAGTCAATTTGCAAAGCTTCTTCACAGGAGGCAATTGCTTCCTCATAATTCCTGGTCTCTACAAAAGCATCTGCTGCTTCCAGTCTCTTTGCCACTTTAACATCAGGCATAAGATTCCAGACAAGCGTAGTCCCTCCTACCAGAAAAACAACAATCAAAAGCGCTATCACAGTCCGTTCTATCATCACTGCTCTTCTTCTCTGCCTTCTCCTTTGCTCCCTGGCTGCGACAGCCTGTTTCTTCCTTTTTATTTCTTTTTCATCCATTCACTGGTCCTCAACTTTTCAAAACCTTTTCCGCCCTTTTCCTTCTTTCTGTCTTTTCCAAACTTCCTATCCCTGCCGCCGCTGAATGAGGTTTCGTCACTTCTTCTTCCCTGACCGCCACGTGATGAGATTTCATCACCTTTTCTTCCCCGTCTGCCCTGGGATGACTGCCCACGCGTTACCCCTTCTCTCCTGTCATATCTTGTATGTGATGACCGTCCCTCTCGTCTGCCTCTGCCTTCACGTCTTCCTTTTTCATATGGTTTTTCTTCCTTTATTTCTTCCGGTTCGTCCCCCATACTCATCTGCATGAATGCCGCAGCCAGATCAAGAATATCAAATCCATTTTCCTCTGCCGCCTTTTGAATTACTTTTTGAAGCTCTGATAAGTCCTTCTGCTCCATAATCTCCATTGCCTGTGCAAACAAATTTCCGGACTTTATCCGCGTAATATCTGCAGGCGTAGGAATTCTTCTTTCTTTGATGGTGGTATGGCAAACCTTTTCTATATCCCGAATTTTAAATATTTCCCTGCCAGATATCAGAGTAAATGCCCTTCCTTTTCTCCCTGCACGTCCGGTACGTCCAATTCTATGAACATAATATTCAATATCATCCGGTACATCATAGTTAAATACTGCGTCCACGCCGCTAACATCAATTCCTCTGGCCGCCACATCCGTAGCAATTAAAATTCTGCATCTCCCGTTTCTGAAAAGATTCATAACGGTGTCCCTCTGATTTTGAGACAAATCTCCATGAAGCCCTTCCGCTTCATACCCCTTGTCCTTTAAATATCCGGTAATGTCATCTACCATTCTCTTGGTATTGCAGAAAATCAAACTTCTGGCAGGCTGATAATAGTCAAGCAGCCGGCATATTGCTTCCGATTTATCCTTTTTGGCCACTCTATAATATGCCTGTTTGATTGCAGCAACCGTAATCTCCTTGGGCATTACTTTTACATAAACCGCATTTTTCTGGTAAGTGTCTGTAATGTCCAGAATTGCCTGAGGCATAGTTGCTGAAAATAACGCCATCTGATGTTCCTCCGGCATATCTGCAAGTACTGTTTCTATATCTTCCCTAAAACCCATATTCAACATTTCATCCGCTTCATCTAACACGATCATTTTAATGTGGGCAGTTTTAATGGTATGCCTTCTTAAATGATCCATTACACGTCCCGGAGTTCCTACAATAATCTGCACTCCCTGACTAAGCGCTCTAATCTGTCTTCCAATATCCTGTCCTCCATAAACCGGAAGAACCTTTATTCCCCGTGCATACTTGGTAAGCTTGCGGATTTCCTCCGCTGCCTGCATTGCCAGTTCCCTGGTAGGACAAAGGATGATTCCCTGGGGCTTTCTAAGACCAGGATCAATTCTCTGAATCATGGGAATTGCAAAAGCTGCTGTCTTTCCGGTACCTGTCTGTGCCTGTCCAATAATATCTTTTCCTTCTAAAAGCACCGGAATCGCCTGCTCCTGAATGGGTGTCATTACTTCAAAACCCATATCTAAAATAGCTTTTAAAATATCGGGATGAATACCCGAATCCACATACTTTAACTTATTTTCTTCTCTTTCTTCCACTTAAGCCTCCATTGTTTTAACCTATTCTTTTTCGTTTATAAACTGTTCAACCATAAATCGGGGACGGGCCTTTGTTTCTAAATAAATTTTTCCAATATACTCTCCTACAACTCCAAGAGAAAGTAAAATCAACCCGCCAATTGCCCACATAGAACCCATAAGCGTGGTCCATCCTATAATAGTTTCGCCCATAAAATGGCGGATCAAACTGTAAATCATCATTCCTATACTCACAAGAAAAATAAAAAATCCCAGTCCGGTAATCATTCTTATGGGTTTTGTACTAAAGGAAGTAATCCCCTCAATTGCAAAGGACAGCATTTTCTTTAGCGGATATTTGCTCTCCCCTGCATACCGTTCTCCTCTTTCATAATAGACTACATCTGTGGGATAGCCTATTGTGGGTACAATACCCCGAAGAAATAAATTTACTTCCTTATATTGTTCCAATCCCTCAATTGCCCGCCTGCTCATTAATCTGTAATCTGCATGATTATATACGGTATTTGCCCCTAAACTGTTCATTGCTTTATAAAAGCCTTCTGCAGTTGCTTTTTTAAAAAAGGAATCCCTCTGCCTGCTGCTTCGAACTCCATATACAATATCCACTCCGCTTAAATATTTATCAACCATCTCATCAATGGCATTAATATCATCCTGTAAATCCGCGTCCATAGATATTACCATATCCGCATAGTCTTTTACCGTAAGCAGACCTGCCAAAAGTGCATTTTGGTGTCCTCTGTTCCGATATAAATTAATCCCGCCAAAAAGCTTATCCTGTTTATGAAGCTTAGTTATGATATTCCATGTGTTATCCTTAGAACCATCATTTACAAATATCACGCGGCTTTTTTGATCAACCTTATTCCTTCCTATCAAATCACTCATTTTTTTCTTAATCCGCGCTGCTGTTTCAGGTAAAACCTCTTCCTCGTTATAACATGGAATCACCAGATATAAAATATTTTCCATATGACCTGCTCCTTTATATCGAATGAGCCTGCATTTCTCCGGCAAAAAGCCCTAAAGGGTATTGTAACATACTTTATGGAAATAGTACAACAATAAAAAAAGGTTTTGCCGGCATAAACCAGCAAAACCCTTTTCTTTAACACAAAGACGCCTCTTAAACATCTAATATTTTTATTAATAATTTACGATCTTTCCAAAATCAGCCTTAAGAGAAGCGCCGCCTACCAGACCGCCATCGATATCAGGCTGTCCAAATAATTCTGCTGCATTTCCAGCATTAACAGAACCGCCATACTGAATGCGGACTGCTTCTGCAGTAGCTGCATCATAAACCTCTGCAATGCAGTCACGAATTGCCTTGCAGACTTCCTGTGCCTGTTCGGTAGTAGCTGTCTTGCCTGTTCCAATTGCCCAAATAGGCTCATATGCGATAACCATTGACGCAACCTGATCTGCACTTACATCTACCAGATCTGACTTGATCTGCATACGAATCCAGTCAAGAGTAATTCCCATTTCTCTCTGTTCTAAAGTCTCACCACAGCAAAGAATAGGAGTAAGACCTGCTTCTAATGCCTTCTTTACCTTCTTATTTAATAATGCATCGTCTTCTTTAAAGTAATCACGTCTTTCGGAATGTCCGATAATTACATACTTAACGCCTGCATCTACCAGCATTGCTGCAGAAATTTCACCTGTATATGCGCCTTTTTCTTCAAAGTACATATTTTCTGCCCCAACCTCTACATTGGTTCCCTTTACTGCTTCTACCACAGGAACAATGTCAATTGCAGGTACACAGTAAACTACATCTACATCATCGGATTTTACCAAATCTTTTAACTCATCACATAAAGCCACTGCCTGACTGGGTGTCATGTTCATTTTCCAGTTGCCGGCTACAATTTTTCTTCTTGCCATCTTTAAACTATTCTCCTTTCAAATTGATTATTTATCATCTGCTGCAACTACTCCGGGAAGCTCTTTTCCCTCTAAGAATTCAAGAGAAGCTCCGCCGCCTGTGGAAATGTGGCTCATCTTATCAGCAAATCCAAGCTGGTTAACTGCTGCTGCTGAGTCACCTCCGCCGATAATTGTTGTTGCATCTGTCTCTGCAAGAGATTTTGCTACTGCAATAGTTCCTTTTGCAAGAATCGGATTTTCAAATACGCCCATAGGCCCATTCCATACAACTGTCTTAGCAGATTTAACAGCATCTGCATAAAGCTCTGCGGTCTTGGTTCCGATGTCAAGTCCTTCCATGTCTGCCGGAATCTTGTCTGCATCAACAACTGACACTTCTATATCAGCATCAATAGGATTAGGGAAAGATGCTGCAACTGTAGTATCTACAGGAAGCAGAATCTTTTTGCCAAGCTTTTCTGCCTTTTCCATCATTTCCTTGCAGTAATCAAGTTTTTCGTCATCAACCAAAGATTTTCCAATTTCATATCCCTGTGCTTTTAAGAAAGTAAATGCCATACCGCCGCCGATAATAAGAGTATCACACTTCTCAAGCAGGTTATTGATAACATTTAATTTGTCAGCTACCTTAGCGCCGCCAAGAATTGCAACAAAAGGTCTTACAGGATTTTCTACTGCGTTTCCAAGGAAGTCGATTTCCTTCTGCATTAAATAACCAACTGCACATTCACCGCCCTTTGCACGAACCACATCTGTAACCCCTGCAACAGAAGCATGTGCTCTGTGGGAAGAACCAAATGCATCGCAAACATAAACGTCACAAAGATCTGCAAGTTCCTTGGAGAATGCTTCTCCATTCTTTGTCTCTTCTGAGCCACGGAAACGTGTATTCTGAAGTAATACCACATCCCCTTCTTTCATTTCTGCAACTGCTGCTGTAGCAGCCTCGCCTGTTACATTATAATCTGCAACAAAGTTAACATCCTTTCCAAGCTTCTCAGAAAGTCTCTTTGCAACAGGTGCCAAAGATTCTCCTTCATTAGGACCATTTTTAACTTTGCCAAGATGGGAACAAAGAATTACTTTTCCTCCATCTGCCAATAATTTCTTAATTGTAGGAAGCGCCGCTACAATACGTGTTTCATCTGTAATCTCGCCATTTTTAAGCGGAACATTAAAATCACATCTTACAAGCACACGCTTGCCGGCTACATTAATATCATCAACTGATTTCTTATTTAATCCCATAATTGATTTCTCCATTCATTATTTTATAAAACAAGGGCCCGGTCCATAAGACCGGACCCTTAAGGTCTTTTCCAGAGCTTCGTCTGCGACGAATCTTCAAACTTCCCAAAGAATTACGAAGCAATTTTGAAAACTTCGTGTAACGAAGCGATGTTATGCTAACTCTGAGAAGAATTTAATTGTTCTTACCATCTGGCTTGTGTAAGAATTCTCATTGTCATACCAGGATACAACCTGTACCTGTGTATTTCCATCTTCCATAGGAGCTACCATTGTCTGTGTAGCATCAAAGATAGAACCAAATGTGCTTCCAATTACGTCAGAAGATACGATTTCATCCGTGTTGTAACCGAAAGATTCTGTAGAAGCAGCCTTCATAGCTTCATTGATCTGATCTTTGGTAACCTGTCCTTTAACTACTGCAACTAAGATAGTTGTAGAACCTGTAGGAGTAGGAACACGCTGTGCGGAACCGATCAGTTTGCCATTTAATTCAGGAATAACAAGGCCGATTGCTTTAGCTGCGCCTGTTGAGTTAGGAACAATGTTCTGAGCGCCTGCACGGCTTCTTCTCTTGTCACCCTTTCTCTGAGGTCCGTCAAGGATCATCTGATCGCCTGTGTAAGCATGAACTGTTGTCATAATACCACTCATGATAGGACACAGATCATTTAATGCCTTAGCCATAGGAGCTAAGCAGTTTGTTGTACAGGAAGCTGCAGAAATAACAGTGTCTTCAGCCTTTAATGTTGTATGGTTAACATTGTAAACGATTGTAGGAAGATCATTTCCGGCAGGTGCGGAGATAACTACCTTACGAGCGCCTGCTGTAATATGTGCGCTTGCTTTTTCTTTAGAAGTATAGAAACCTGTACATTCAAGAACAACATCTACCTTTAATTCTCCCCAAGGAAGATTCTTAGCATCTGCTTCTTTGTAGATTGTGATGGTCTTTCCATTAACTGTAATGGAATCTTCTCCGTAAGATACGCTGTCTGCGTATTTGTATTTGCCCTGTGCTGTATCATACTTTAATAAGTGTGCAAGCATCTCAGGACTTGTTAAGTCGTTGATTGCTACTACTTCATAACCTTCTGCATCAAACATCTGTCTGAATGCCAGACGACCAATACGGCCAAAACCATTAATTGCTACTCTTACTGCCATTTTAGTTTCCTCCTAAAATTGAATAATTATTTTATATTATTTTGCAATTCATCAGAATTGACAAAATTTTATCAACAGGATTATTTTACCTAATTTGTCCAAAAAGTTCAAGATGTAAATGAAAAATAATTGTGTTTTTTCATGGAATCCGCTAAACTAAATGTGATATTTTATAACACCAAAGGAGAATGACCAACATGGCAATTAAATCTGACTATCACATGCACACTTCCTTTTCAGGAGATTCCACTGCTCCTATGGAACAAATGATCTTAAAGGGAATTGAACTGGGGCTTAACAGCATTTGCTTTACAGAGCATATGGATATGGATTTTGTATATGAACAGCCTTCTGAAGAGGGAATGTTTGATCTGAACACGGACTCCTATTTATATGATTTTATCAAATATAAAGAAAAATATTCCGGACAGATACAGCTTTTGTTCGGTGTAGAGCTGGGAATTCAGGCGCACTTAAAAAGAGAGCTTGCCCTTTATTCCAAAAGCTATGATTTTGATTTTATTATTGCATCTTCCCACATATGCAATAAAAAAGATCCCGGATATGCGTCCTTTTATGAAGGGCGGTCTGAGGAAGAAGCCTACAGAGAATATTTTTTGTCCATATTAGACAATTTAAAAACATTTGACAATTTTGATGTTTACGGTCATCTGGATTATGTAGTCCGCTATGGTCCCACTAAAGATGCCGGTTACAGCTATGAACAATATCGTGATATCCTGGATGAAATTCTGGAAACTCTCATTGAAAAAGAAAAAGGCATGGAACTAAACACCGGCGCTCTGGGTTATCAGCTTCGTGACTTTAATCCCTGTATGGCTATTTTAAAAAAATATCATCAACTGGGCGGTGAAATCATTACCATCGGTTCTGATGCCCACACTCCTTCCGCTATTGCCAGAGGATTCCAACGTGCAGCAGAAGTTTTGACGGAATGCGGCTTTCGGTATTATGCCACCTTCGAAAAAAGAGTGGCGGAATTTCATAGGATTTAGAAAGGTGTACTGCCAGAGGTATTTCCAAAATGAGAGGCGTTACATAATTGTACCGCCTCCCATTACATATTCACCTTCATAAAAAACTACTGCCTGTCCCGGTGTAACTGCCCGTACTGGTTCTTCAAAACTGCATCTGATCTGGTCTGCACCTGTCTGCGTGGCAAAACACCACTGGCCTTTATGGGCATAACGCACCTTTGCCCACAGCCTGCGTGGTTCTTTTAAATCTTCCATTCCCATAAAATTAATCTGATTACAGGTAAGTTCCGTTCGAAACACGTCGCAATCACTGATTACCACCTCATTGGTTTTGGGATGAATCCGGGAGACAAAAACCGGATGTCCCATAGATAATCCAAGTCCTTTTCTCTGACCTATTGTATAATGGGTAATTCCCTTATGCGTTCCTAAAATCTGACCGCTTTCTGATACAAAGTTTCCTTCCCCCGGCATCCTGTCCGGAACCTGTTTTTCAAGAAAACCGGCATAATCTCCATCCGGTATAAAACAAATATCCTGACTGTCCGGCTTTGCTGCCACTGGAAGGTTATTTTTTTCTGCTATTGACCTTATTTCTTCTTTTGTGTAATCCCCCACCGGCATTAATGTGTGGGCAAGCTGAAACTGTGTCAGATTATAAAGAGCATAGGTTTGATCTTTTCCGGCAGTTACCGAACTTCGAACTGCAAACCGCCCATTGTTTATCTTTTCTATTCTGGCATAATGACCGGTTGCTATGTAATCTGCACCGATCTCCATACTGCGCTTTAAAAGGGCTTCCCACTTCACATATCTGTTACAGGCAATACATGGATTCGGAGTCCTTCCAGCCAAATACTCCTCCACAAAATAAGAAATCACCTGTTTCTGAAACTCCCTTTTAAAATTCATCACATAATAAGGAATCCCAAGCATCCGGGCAACCTTTCCCGCATCCTCCACCGCAGAAAGTCCGCAGCATCCGCCATTTTCTTCTACCTGATCCGGATTTTCTTCCTGCCAGATCTGCATGGTTACCCCTATCACATCATATCCTTGTTCTTTTAAAAGATAAGCAGCCACAGAGGAGTCAACTCCTCCGGACATGCCTATCACTACTTTCTTTTTCATCGTTTAATATTCTTCTTCCTCTTCCTCTTCATGAATATCTTTTTTCGGTTCCTTAAGTCCTTCAATTTCAATTCCATTTTTCTGCGCATAATCCCACAGGGCCGCATGAATGGCTTCCTCTGCCAGCAGGGAGCAATGAACCTTTACCGGAGGCAGCCCGTCGAGAGCTTCCATAACCGCTTTATTTGTCACTTTCATGGCCTCTGTAACGGTCTTTCCTTTAACAAGTTCCGTTGCCATGCTGCTGGTTGCAACAGCCGCACCACATCCAAAGGTTTTAAACTTACAATCCCTAATGATATGATTTTCGTCAATATCTAAATAAATTCTCATAATATCGCCGCACTTTGCATTTCCCACGGTACCAACACCGCTGGGGTTCTCCATTTCTCCTACATTTCTCGGATTTGTAAAATGATCCATTACCTTTTCACTATACATATTTTTATCCTTTCAAAACTGAAATTTACAAATGTTATGACTGTCTGATAAAATCCTCATAAAGAGGCGACATCTGCCTTAATCTGTCTACAATTTCCTTTACGGAATCCACCACATAATCCATTTCTTCCAGTGTATTTTCCTCACTTACGGTAAGACGGAGCGAACCGTGTGCAATTTCGTGAGGCAGTCCAATTGCTAAAAGAACATGGGAAGGATCTAAAGAGCCTGATGTACAGGCAGAACCGCTGGAAGCACAAATCCCCTTTCCATCCAGCATAATCAACATGGATTCGCCTTCAATAAACTGAAATACAAAATTCACATTGTTGGGAAGTCTTCTTTCCCTGTCCCCATTTAATCTGCAATAGGGTATTTCTTTTTCAAATCTGGTGATTAAATGATCCCTCAGCTCAATTTCCTTTTGGCGGCGCAAAGGCATACTTTCAAAAGCACGTTCTACTGCTGCCCCTAATCCCACAATGCCCGGAACATTTTCTGTCCCTGCACGCCTGCTTCGCTCCTGAGCTCCTCCATGAATGAAAGAACGAATTTTTACTCCTTTTCTAATATATAAAAAACCGATTCCTTTGGGACCATTCAGCTTATGTCCGCTGGCGCTTAACAGGTCAATATGAAACGTCTCCACATCAATAGGCACGTGTCCATAAGCCTGCACTGCATCCGTGTGAAACAAAATACCATTTTTCCTTGCAAATTCCCCGATTTCCCTTATCGGCTGAATCGTTCCAATCTCATTATTTGCAAACATAACGGAAATTAAAATGGTATCCGGACGGACTGCATTCTTTAAAGCTTCAAAATTGATAATTCCATCTTCATTCACATCTATATAGGTAACCTCAAATCCTTTTTTCTCCAGATACTGGCAAGTATGGAGCACCGCATGATGCTCAATTTTTGAAGTAATGATATGCTTTCCTTTTGTCCCGTAAGCTTCCGCCGCTGCAATAATGGCCCAATTATCTGATTCTGATCCTCCTGCGGTAAAATAAATCTCGGAACTATCCGCATGTAAACTTTTAGCAATCACTTCACGGGATTTTGTAACCGCCTTTTTGCTCTCCGCTCCCAGTTGGTAAATACTGCTGGCATTTCCGTAATAATTTGAAAAATAAGGCAGCATAGCCTCCACCACTTCCGGTGCAGTTTTTGTTGTTGCTGCATTATCAAGATATATGATTTTATCCATTTTCCGGCTCCTTTCTTCTATTCCCATTGAATTACTAGGCTTTCAACATTTTTTACTATAGCATTCTCTTTTTGTTCTGTCAACGAAAGCAGGGACATATATTTATCAATAACTGACAAACGGTGGTATTTTATGACTTTCTTACATAAAAAAAACCCTCTGATTACGGGAACCATCATTCTGACTGCTACCGGCTTTGCAAGCCGGTTTATTGGATTTTTTTACCGTATCTTTTTATCCCGCTTATTTGGCGCGGAGGGCATGGGTATTTATCAGCTCATCTCACCAGTTCTTGCTCTTTCTTTTTCTCTAACCGCAGCAGGTATGCAGACAGCTATTTCCAAATATGTTGCAGGTGAAACGATCTCTAAAGATTACCGCTCCTCAGCCATGCATTTATTCACCGGTTTTATCCTGTCCATGATTGTATCCATTTTCTGCTGTGCAGGTATTTACTGGTTTTCTGAGGAAATCGCACTTTATTTCCTTATGGAAACACGTACCGCCCCGCTTCTTAGAATTATTTCATTTTCCATCCCACTGGCAACTGTCCACTCCTGCATCAACGGATATTTTTATGGAATACGAAAAACTTCCGTCCCTGCCATCTGCCAACTCTCTGAACAGATCATACGCGTGGGAAGTGTATATATCATCTACTTTTTTTGTCTAAAATATCATATGGCACCTACCATCAGTTTTGCAGTGGTTGGACTGGTTATTGGCGAAGCAGCCTCCATGATTGTTTCCCTGATTGCCATAAAAGCACACTTTGTCCATGTTGTGCCTAAAAATTATGGTATACTGCTTCCTGCAAAAATGGCGGCTTACCCTCCAATTATCAAAAATCTTCTTACACTGGCAGTGCCCTTATCTTTAAACAGGATTATTATTAATTTTCTCCAGAGCCTGGAGGCAATTTTCATCCCCAACAGATTGCTTGACTATGGCTATAATAATACAACTGCCTTAAGTGTATACGGCATCCTGACCGGAATGTCACTGCCCCTTATTCTGTTTCCCAGTGCAATCACCAATTCTATTTGTGTACTATTGCTTCCTATTGTTTCAGAAGCAGATGCGGCGGAAAATACCGGCACAATCAAAAAAGCCGTACATAAGTCTATATGCTACGGCTTTTTTTTGGGTATTATATTTACTGCATTTTTCTTATTAACCGGAAGATTTCTGGGAAATCTTCTTTACCAAAGCACCCTTGCAGGCAGTTTTATTATTGTTCTTAGTTTTCTCTGCCCTTTAATGTATATTGCAAGTACTTTGGGCAGCATCCTAAACGGCCTTGGCAAAACAAGCCTTACTTTTGTTTTCAGCATGGCCAGCCTGCTGGTACGGTTGGGATTTGTGTTTTGGGGAATCCCTCTTTGGGGCATTCATGGATATCTGTGGGGGCTGCTGGTCAGCCAGGCAGTCCAGACAATCCTATGTATGTTTGCAGTCCGCAAATACCGCTAATTCTAATTAGTCACAAAGCTGGAACCGTTCTACCATACCCTTAAGGGCTGCTGCCTGTGCAGACAGCTCCTGGCTGGTAGCAGAAGTCTCTTCTGCAGCTGCCGAATTGCTCTCAACTACTGCACTAATTGCCTCAAAACCTTTTTCAATTTCCTTCACAGATAATGCCTGTTTATCAGATGCAACCCTAATATCTGCAACTGCCTGAACAATGTTATCCAGTTCCTTAATTACATTATTCAGGGAATCGGCAGTTTGTTCCGTTATTTCATTTCCCTTATGTACCTCACGAAGAGACTTGTCAATCAGTTCCTTTGTGGTAACTGCTGAAGCTGCACTGTCTTCCGCCAGCTTTCTGATCTGGTCGGCAACTACTGCAAATCCTCTGCCTGCCTCACCTGCTCTTGCTGCTTCAATTGCGGCATTCAGGGAAAGAAGGTTTGTCTGTGATGCAATTTCTTCAATGTCAACGATAATATTACTGATCTCACTGGATGTTTCATTGATAGTGTTCATGGCCTCTGTCAGTTCCTTCATCTTATACTGGCTTACTTTCGCCTGTTCTCCGATCAGTTTTGCATTATCATGTGCTTTGTCTGTGGTTTTGGTATTTTCCAAAACCTGATTTGTTACATCTGTTACAGTAGCAAGCAGTTCTTCGATGGATGCCGCCTGATTGGTAGCCCCGTCTGCCAGCTCCTGTGAACTCATTGACAGATCATTGGAACCTTCTGATACCTGATCTGCCGCATTATCTATATTTCTCATTGTGCCGCTGAAGTCCTTCACCATTGCAAGCAAACCTTCCAACAGCACCTTAAAATCACCAATATAGGCATTTCGATTTTTACTTTTTACATTAAAATTGCCTTTGCCAAATTCACCTAAAATAAAGGTCAGGTCATCAAGCAGTTCCTTCAGCATTTTACTGGTTTGTCTGAGACTGTCTGCCAAAGTTCCCAGCTCATTGTTTCCCTCGTAAGTAACCTCAACGCTTAAATCTCCCTGTGCCAATCCTTTCACAGCAGCATCCATTTCAATCAGCGGATCCACCAACGCTTCAACCAGCACCTTATACCCACGTGTAGACGCTATGATTACTGCAAGAAATATTATGGAATGGAATACCAGCTGCATCACCTTGCTTCCCAGCCCCAGCATTCCCAAAATTGCCGTTAGTTCTGAGACTGCAACAATAATGCAGATCATAATGAAAACTAGTCTCACTTTCTTTTTAAAGCTTTGTTGTTCCTTCATAAAAAAAGCCTCCTTGAATTAATCATTTTCCTCTATTATTCAATGCATTTATTATAACTACTTTGCTAAAATATTACAATCCTATATTTAGATGCCGCTAATACTTTTCGGTAGTTTTATAAAAAATTTCTTTTCTTTCAGTCACAAAATTTTTATAATAGAAATAAATTTATAAGATTATTTACAGAAAGGCAGGAAATTTATATGAAAATTCTTCTTATCGGCGGCACCGGCACTATCAGTATGGCTGTTTCAAAGCTTCTTTTATCACAAGGCCACACCCTTTATCTTGTGAACAGAGGCAGCCGCAGCCACACACTTACCGGAGATATTATTGAACTAAAAGCAGATATCAATGAAGAAGCATCTGTCAGTCGACTGATTAAAGATCTTTCCTTTGATGTGGTAGCAGATTTTATTGCTTTTACTAAAGATCAGCTTGCACGTGATTACAGACTTTTTAAAGATAAAACCAAGCAATTTGTCTATATCAGTTCCGCGTCTGCCTATCAGAAACCGCTTTCTGATTACCGGATCAATGAAGGGACTCCCCTTGCAAATCCTTATTGGGAGTATTCCCGTAATAAAATTGCCGGAGAAGACTATTTGATGAAACTGTATCGGGACAGTGGATTTCCTATAACTATCGTCCGTCCCAGCCATACCTATTCCGAACGGTCTGTGCCCCTTGGTGTTCATGGCATAAATGGCAGTTATGGGGTAATAAAGCGAATGCTGGAGGGAAAACCGGTTATCATTCATGGGGATGGGACTTCTCTCTGGACACTGACACACAGTCTGGACTTTGCCAAGGGCTTTGCAGGGCTAATGGGAAATATCCATGCCATTGGAGAAGCTGTTCAGATTACCTCAGATGAAGCCCTTACCTGGAATCAGATTTATCAGATTATTGCAGATGTTTTAGGCGTCAGGCTGAATGCTGTCCATGTTTCTTCTGAATTTTTAGCTTCTTGCTCTCCCTATGATTTTACCGGAAGCCTGCTGGGCGATAAAGCAAACACCGTAGTGTTTGATAACAGTAAGTTAAAAAGACTTGTCCCCGGATTTACTGCTTCTATTCGTGCAGATCAGGGAATTAAAGATACAATAACTTATGTACTTTCCCACCCCGAATGTCAAAAGGAAGATCCTGAATTTGACAACTGGTGTGACAAAGTATGTGCAGTACTCTCTGACGCGGCTGAAAAACTCAGGTACTGAGAAGCTCAGACTTTAATTGGACTTTAGACTATTTAGCAAAGCCTGACAACCTTCTATAATATCCTTGTAGGTCACATCAAAATTTCCGGTATACCAGGGATCAGCAATGTCTCTGGTACTTCCGGCAAATTCTAACAGCTTGTATATTTTATGCAAAGGATCACCATCTGCAATTCTCCACATATTTTTCAGATTCCAGTCATCCATGCCGATCAGATAATCGTAAAATGCATAATCCTCTTTCGTCATTTGAACTGCCTTATGAGGCACCAACGGAATTCCCATTTCCCGCAGCTTACCAACGGTTCCGTAATGGGGGCTGTTTCCAATCTCTTCTCTGCTGGTTGCAGCGGAAGCGATTTGGAAATCAGCTTCCAAGCCTGCCTGCTTTACTATATGCGTCATGATGCTCTCGGCCATTGTGCTGCGGCAGATGTTGCCGTGGCAGACGAAAAGTATTTTTATCATGTTGCTAAAACCTCCGTAAATGCTTGATTTTGCTGTATTTTAGGCACTTTCAACAGTTTTGCTATATTTTTATGATAGTGTGTTTGTTCACCTTTTTATGTATAACTTGGAATAACTTTGCATAACTTTTCCTTCGTTTGGGCTAAATTCTGGGCTAAATTGAAATTTTTAGCCCACTACTTATTACAGACTTTCTTCATCTCTTCTTTGGCATCATCAAACTGTAAATGTGTATATGTGTTCAATGTAACGCCAATATCAGAATGTCCCATAATGTATTGTAGTGTCTTTGGATTCATGCCCGACTTCGCCATGTTGCTACAGAATGTATGTCTGCATACATGTGGTGTTATAACAGGCATTTGCACCTTATATATACTATTATATTTCTCTCTGATATGCTGAAAATATTTCTCCCAATGCAAAGCCACCATAGGCATATCATTCTTATCCAGAAATAGAAATCCTGCCCTGCCATCAATCATTGGTTCAATTTTCGGTTTCTTTCTGTTTTCAATGATACGCTTGAAGCACTCTGCAACATCTTCATTCATGGGAACATATCTCACACCTTTTTCTGTCTTAGGTGTTTCAATCACATATTCCATATCACGTTTTCTCTGTAATTGATGGTCTACTTTGATTCTTTCCTTATCAAACTCAATATCTTCTTTTGTCAGTCCACAAAATTCAGAAACCCTAAGTCCAGTTTTGAATAAGATATAAATTCCATCATAATATTTGCAGAAATGCTTATCTTCTTTGATGAATCTTAGAAACTCCCGCTCCTGTTTCCGTGTAATAGCTTCCCTAGTCACACTATCGTTTACTACTACCGTTGCTAACTGGAATTCAAACGGATTCTTACGGATAAGATCATCATCCATTGCCATCTGAAAAGCTGGTCTGACTACTCCCCGGATGCTATGTATGCTGCTATATCCTCTGCCATCATCCTGTAATTTAATCAGCCACTCCCTGGCATCTGATAATTTCACCTTATCAATCCGCTTTGCTCCGAACGGTTCTTTCTTGATGACATTGATAACAAAATTGTAATTGGCTTGCGTATTATGCTTAACGCCTCTTTTTTGATTGATATATTTCTCCACCAGTTCCAATACTGTCATATTCCCACCATCGGGGATAATGTCATCGTTTAACTCTTTTTGAATGTTCTTTTCTTTTTCTCTCAGGGAAATATCCTTGCGCTTTCCTTTCGGATATGAATCGGATTCTGTTAATCTCCAACTATATACAGACTTTCTATTCCCAAAAGAATCACAATATTTATATCTGTATCTCCCGTCTTTATCCTGACTCTCCCCTGTCATTAGTTTACGACCTTTACTATCTTTCCTTACTTCTGACAAATATTTCCTCTCCTTTCATGTCCAGAGAGTCTCGGTATGATAATTAATAATATACCATACTTAACCCCCAAAATCTATTAGCAATCATTTATAATCAAATTGGGAAGCTACTATATAGAATTTAATTTTTCGTCAACAAATTTCTCAAATAGCTGTCTTTTAATTCGCGGTCTTGTACCATTCCATAAGACAAAATTGTCCGTTTCATGTTCATCTATAATCTTTCTAACCTTTTTATCACTAAAACCAAAATATTCTGCGGCTTCCTGAACCGATAATGTATACTTGTTCCACCAAGGCATTTTTAATGCTTCTGTTGTTTCTATAATGAATCACGCTCCAATTCACATAAAATTTATATAAAAAGGTACTGTTGTGGTGGCTCTCAAGCATTAGAATACCAAAATCAAATGGCTCTCAAGCGAT
>OFEY01000497.1_pt1 | contig 33934 bp, 33 predicted proteins | sample 1521251 | NCBI WGS metagenome assembly OFEY01 (sample SAMEA3504100, study PRJEB24116) | mouse gut metagenome | biome: mouse gut; feature: mouse-associated habitat; material: faeces | place: Denmark | collected 2011
ATAACGGATAATGGAGCAGTTTGTTCACATTTTATTTACTCATGCGTTTGTCGTGAATTTTGCCGGTGTTTTAAAAATCCATAGAAAACATCAATGTCTTCTATCGAATCCATAAAATCATTTTTCAATTCGAAATATTGAGTGAAAATTTTTTTATTATTCAGCAAATGTACTATTTCTATATTCTCCCAACATTCTTCTCCATTTTGTAAAGCGGTACGGTAATGCTGTGGCAATTTTAAATTCTCATATTGATTCATTGTTATTGGCGTTCCCGGCATAAAAACCAGTTTGTGTAATTGATAAAACTTTAAATTCTTTTTTCTTTTCAGTCCCCCTTTTACTGCCTCCAATCTATTTTCTTTTCAATTAAAAAAATGGAAAAAACACTAAATCCAAACAAAACAGCCATACTCGCTATATCCCATTCTCCCTGACAGCTAAGCCTTAGGGCTTTTGCTACATATGTTGTAGGTATCATATGCGCAATTACTTGAATTATTTTAGGCATACTTTCCAAATTAATATATACCGGCGCAAGATATACTACCAGCGGCTGGACAATTTGTGTTAACGAGCTTGCATGTTCTGCATTTCTTGAATAAATACCTATAAACGCCCCTACCGCCGATAAAGAAAATCCTGCCAATATCGAAACAAAAACAATGCTTATATGTAATTGCATGGGTATATGCAAAATAATTTTTCCTACCCCATACAGTACAAGCAGCGACGGCAATGTTGTAATAGTGGCACGCATGATATACGAAATAATGATATTTATCTTACGTAACGGCAATGTGGCAAAATAGTCAAATCCACGAATCTGTTTCAGCACTCCCAATTCCTGCCCCAATGACAGCATCGTCCCCGTTACAAGAGACATTACCATATTTCCGGTAACAATATATATAATCATATCTTCGTTATCACCCACAAGCATATATAGCAAAAACAGAATACTTAATGGAGATATTAAAACAATGATTAACGACCATACCCAGTTTAAACGTAATGAAAGCAATTCCGCAAAACATAAGTACATTTGTTTTTGTATCATGTTAGTCTTTTTCATATTCGTATACATTACTCTCTATCTCCTTTAAATAAGCGTCTTCCAAGGAAGGTCTGATAACCTTGATATTTCGTATATATTCTCCGGCTTCACAAGATAAAATTTCATACATAACTTTATTAATATCCTCTGATACAACTTCCACATAATATTTTTCATCGTTTACTTTTTGCAGCTCATAAGAATGTTCCCATGATTTTAATTCCACATTATATGGCATCTCAAATGAAATTTTACATTTTGTCTGAATTGCATCAATGATTTCATAAGGCTTACCTAATGTAATAATCCTGCCTTTCTGCATAATCGCCACTCTGTCAACCACATCTTGGGCCTCATGAACATTATGTGTTACTAAAATAAACGTAATTCCTTTCTTTGCCCGCAATTCCTTAACCAGTTTCCATAATAAGATTCTATTTTGAGGATCCATATCATTAGTCGGCTCGTCCAAAATAATAAGCGGCCTATATCCGATTATACTTCCCATAAACCCCGCCAGTTGAAGTTCCCCACCGCTCAAGTGTTCTATCAGTCTGTCCTTTATCCAATCCGCCTTAAAATATTCTATCAGTTCATCAGTTTTGAGGCACGCCTCTTTTTTGTCCAAGCCTCTATATATTCCGGTAAAAAAAATAAATTCCCGCACCTTCAACGCCTTATGGGCATATAGCTGTTGGCTTAAATAAGCAATTTTTTCCGGTAAAAATCTAGTATTATCATGGATGCTCTTTCCCTCGACCTCTATCCTTCCCTCATCCGGTTTTAATAAGCCTACTAACTGCCGAATCAGTGTTGTCTTACCTGCGCCATTAGGACCTAAGATCCCTAATATTTCACCCTTTTTTATGGATAAATTAATTTTATAATTTGCATAAACTTTCGATTTTTTGTATCTTTTACTAAGATCGCTAATTTGAACAACAAACTCTTCCTGTTCCATTTTTGTTCCTCTTTCTTAATACATAATTGTTCTAAGCATTTCCTTCTCTGTCTTCGCCATCATTACAAATATTCTATATATGTTCTATCCGAAAGCACAAATTTGATTTTGTTCTCTAATATTCCCATCCACTCTGACAAGACTTCTAATATAAAACAATTCGATTACTTGACTTATTTTTTTTACCAGATCTTTTTCATCTGCGCCCTCTACATAAATACATAACTCCTGTAACAATTCATTTAATGTTTTTTCTTCATCGAGCAATCTCCATACCATATATGCATACTTATTGACAATATATCCCGGTTCAATGATAGCCAACGTTTCTCCATTTGAGTCAAATAATCTATAATATGCTTTTACTCTCTGTAATAATGTATTTTTCTTTATTTCCATTGTACTTTCCTTTTTATTTTTCCCTTCCTAAAAAATCAGCTTAGCCTTTCTCTTCACCATACACGCAATCAAAATAAATACCGCCATCTTTTATCTCTTCTTGAAAAATTTTTAACCCGCACTGCACGATCAGCTCTTTATAAAAGTGATGATCCCGCCGTTCATATATCCCGTTCGATGCAAAACAATAATCAGACGCCGCACGTTTTCCAATAACCTTAATTGGCACTACATACGTCGTAATATCTGATTCTTCCCCAAACACAATATCCCATATATAAATATGTCCCGATTCCTTTAAAACACGCCGGCACTCGGATAACGTATTTTTTATTTCTTCTTTTTCCATATACATAAGCGTATAGAATATCGTTATATTTTGAAAGCGCTTATTCTCAAACTGCATAGACTGCGCGTCCATATCATATGTTTTCACCCTTTTATTTTCTATATATCGGTCCGGGTCATTATCGATAATAATTAAGGGGCATCTGGTATTATTCATAATCGTATATTCGCCACAGCCTCCTATATCCAACAATTCCCCATCAGGTGCAAATGTTCTCAAATCCCATTCCGTCTTCTTTAAAGTAATATTATTTTCCAACGCGTTACGCAATTCCTCTTCAATATCAATTCCTATATTGATCTTTTTAAAAATATCCAACGATTTTCTTACCCTTCTTATTTTTTCAACAAAACAAGGCATAAAACCAAGTGATCTTATGTCTTTCAAATATACCTTTATCTGTCCTTTTGAGTTAAATGAATATGACCGCTGCCACAGCTTCCATCTGCTTCACAATCAAAAACTTTAGGGGTAAATTCCTCCAAAGAAAAAGTAAACATCTCCTTTTTTTCCATCTCATCTTCCGTTAAAGCATGATCAAGATTTAATTTATTCCGCTCCATATAATACCCCCTTATATCCTCCTTTTCACCGCAAGAAACGCCCAGACCACAAAATAATATGCGCTTTTTACCACGGAAAGTCCCACCTGCCTGCGATACAGAAACCAGATCCGCTTCAGCGCCACAAATTTATTGGAAGAAAGCGATTTGGCGGGCCGCCTGTATACGGCAAGATTTTCATTCAGCCCATACGCCGTATATCCCGCCCTTAAGATCTGCCACCAGGTGGCTGTATCTTCGCTGGGTACTTGCGGCATTTTAAGCAGTTTTTTATCTATCTTTTCCGTATCGAACAATACGGTAGTCGTAAAAATGACCGTTCTCGGAAGCGCCTGCTTGAATGTAAGCGTCTCCGGCACATTTACAACCTTCCCCGTCCCGTTCGCCTCTTCATCCCCAAATTCATATGCGGTAAAGCAAAAAGCGCAGTCCTTTTTTCTCATAAAATCAAGCTCCTTCTCCAGCTTCTCCTTCCGCCACACGTCGTCCGCATCCAAAAAAGCAAGATACCGTCCCCTCATATGATCCAGTCCCGTATTCCTCGCCGCTGCGGCGCCCTCATTTTTTTCCTTTTGGATCAGACGGATCTTATCCGATAAAAACGGTTCTATCTTTTTCGCGCCGTCATCCTGCGAACAGTCGTCTACCAAGATCAGTTCCCAGTTTGTAAAAGTCTGTTCCTGCACCATACGGATCGTTTTTTCGATATACTTTCCTGCATTATACACCGGTACTACAATACTTACTAATCCTTCCATCTTCACTCCCATCCGTCCGCTTTAACAGCCCCTCATCCGCCGCAACAGACTACCATAAAACTTAATACAAATAGAAGGCAGGTAATCCCTTACCTCCCTTCTTCATTACAAATCAACCGGTCAATGCGGCGGAACCCGCACTTACCTTTCTTTTACCGCAAATCAAGACGTACTTTATCAGCTATCCTCGCTATATACTCACTATTCGTCGGACGGCATTTTCCTGAATCAGAGGAATACCCGAAAAGCTCCTCAAAGGTTTCAAGATTTCCTCTTCCCCAGGATACCTCGATGGCATTCCGGATTGCCCGTTCTACTTTCTGCTCCGTTGTCTTAAAGCGTTTTGCCACCTCGGGATATAAAAGCTTCGTCACACTGCTCACAGCTTCCATATCCTTTCCTGAAATCATGATCGCTTCTCTAAGATAATGATATCCTTTTAAATGCGCGGGGACACCCATATCCAGCATGATCTTTGTTATGTAACGTTCCAGCTCAACCTCCGGCATAGCGACTAAATCCATTCCCATTTCTCCTTTCAAATAATCCTCTATATTTTATGTCGAGGATTTGTAGTTACTGCGATACGTTTGAATCATACCATGCGGACAAGCATTTGTGAATATCTAAATCATCGCACGCACAAACTTTTCCGATTACTTCAAGTTTTATGCCGTTTCATGTATACAGATCAAGGATAATGGTACCGTTTTCTTAATAAAACAGTAAATTTTTTACACTTCCGGATATGCCGGCAGGCATCTTTCTACAGTTTTTCCTTTACAATATAGATCGGCCTCTCCTTCACTTCCAAGTAAGTTTTTGACACATACTGCCCCACAATGCCCAGACAGAATAACTGTACGCCGCTGATCAGGGAAATAATGCACACCAAAGACGGCCAGCCCGCCACCGGATCACCGAATAACGCCGTCCTGATCACAATAACAACTATCAGTAAAAAAGCAAGGATACAGAACAAAACACCCATGACCGCCGCAAAAGTAGCGGGCGCAGTGGAAAAAGAGACGATCCCCTCCAGCGAATAGAGTAAAAGTTTCCAAAAAGACCACTTTGTCTCTCCTTTTTTCCGCTCTACATTTTCAAATTCCAGCCACTTCGTCTGAAATCCTACCCAGCCGTAGATCCCTTTCGTAAAACGGTTATATTCTTTCATGGACAAAATAGCGTCCGCTACCTGCCTTGTCATCAGCCGATAGTCTCTGGCCCCGTCTACGATCTCTGTACTTGAGATCTTCCGCATCAGCCGATAGAACATCCTTGCAAAAAAGGACCTAAGTATGGGTTCGCCCTTTCTGGTGACCCTTCTTGTAGCCACTGAGTCATAGCCCTCTTCAATATAACGGAACATTTCAGGCAAAAGGGAAGGCGGATCCTGCAGATCCACATCCATAACTACCAAATAGTCTCCTACCGCGTTCTGCAGCCCCGCATAAATCCCCGCCTCTTTTCCGAAATTTCTGGAAAAGGAAATCAGATGCACCCTTTCGTCCCTCTCACGCAGTTTTTTTACTTCGCCGGCTGTCCCGTCTTTAGAACCGTCGTCAATATAAAGAATCTCAACTTCCAACTCTTTTTCGTCAAAAAAACTTTTATTTTTCATAAGCTCCGTATAAAAGTCCGCTACGGATTCTTCTTCGTTATAGCAAGGTACGATCACACTTAATAATTTCATAAAGCCAGTCTCCATTTTCCCCGTCTTGTCCGGCCTTAGCAGAAGCCCCTACATTCTTGCATTCTCCACATTTTCGCAGAACCACTCGTAAGCAAGGCGTACGCCCTCTTCTAATTCTACTTTATGTTTCCAACCAAGTCCGTGCAGCTTGGATACGTCCGTCAATTTTCTGGGCGTACCGTCCGGCATATCAGTATTCCAAACGATCTCTCCCATATAGCCTACCACATTCCGTACGGTTTCTGCAAGCTCTTTAATCGTCACTTCTTTCCCCGTTCCGATGTTCACATGCTGTTCTCCGCTGTAATTCTCCAGCAGATATACGCAGGCATCCGCCATATCGTCCACATACAAAAACTCACGCAGCGGCGTTCCCGTCCCCCAAAGCTCTACGCTCTTTGCCTGATTCACCTTCGCCTCATGAAATTTACGTATCATCGCCGGCATAACATGAGAACCCGACAGATCGTAATTATCATGCGGGCCGTAAAGGTTCGTAGGCATACAACTTATAAAATCATCCCCGTACTGGCGTTTGTAAAATTTACACATCTCCAACCCTGCGATCTTAGCAATGGCGTACGCCTCGTTCGTTTCTTCCAACGGCCCTGTAAGAAGCGCGTCTTCCGGAATCGGCTGGGGCGCCATCTTTGGATAAATACAGGTGCTGCCGAGGAATAATAATTTTTTCACCTTATATTCATGACAGCACTGGATCACATTACACTGGATCTGCAAATTCTCATAAGCAAATTCCGCCGGAGCCGTATTGTTCGCATTGATACCGCCAACCTTGGCCGCTGCCAGTACCACTGCGTCCGGTTTCTCGGTTTCAAAGAATTTTCTGACCTCCGCCTGATTTGTCAGATTCAATTCCTTATGCGTCCTTCCAATCACATTCGTATATCCTTTTTCCTGTAAATTTCTTACGATCGCGCTGCCCACCAGCCCTCTGTGTCCGGCAACATATATTTTATCTGTTTTATTCATATTAACTCCTATCTGCCCGCTTCAGCGGGCATACCAATCAGGATCGTAAAATTTTATATTTCACGCTAATCCCCATGTCGCGGCTCTGCCGCGACTCAAATCAAGATGAGAAATGCCGTATGAAAGCGAACAAGTTTGCTTAGGCATTTCTCGGTGTGAGACTTAGAATTCCCAAGGCAGCAGCCTCTGCCGCGAGCGAAAACTGCCGTAGGCAGTTAAAAGTTCTTCCCACACTAATTCCCATCTGCCCGCTTCAGCGGGCATACCAACTGGGATCAAAAAATTTTATGCATTCTTCTTACGGAATTCTTCGCAGCTTTCTCCGACGATCTCCTTCATATCCGCCTCCATCATCATTGCCACTAATTCCTTAAATCCGTTCTCCCGTTTCCAGCCCAATTCTCTTTCTGCCTTTTCGCAGTTTCCCCACAAAAATTCCACTTCTGCCGGACGGTAAAACTCTGGATTTACATCCACAAGGAGCTTACCGGTCTTGGCGTCATATCCTTTTTCGTTCACGCCTTCCCCTTCCCAGCGGATGCCGATGCCGATCTCCTGAAACGCCGCTTCTACAAATTCACGGACAGTATGCGTTTCATTGGTAGCAAGCACATAATCATCCGGCTTTTCCTGCTGGAGCATCAGCCACATGCCCTTTACATAGTCGCCTGCAAAGCCCCAGTCTCTTTTGGCGTTCATATTACCAAGGGAAAGTTTTTCCTGCTTTCCCGCCATAATATTTGCAATAGCAAGTGTTATTTTTCTAGTTACAAAGTTTTCTCCTCTTCTGGGAGATTCATGGTTAAATAAAATACCGTTACATGCGTACATATTATAGGACTCTCTATAATTTACCGTGATCCAGTAAGAATACAGCTTGGCCACGCCGTAAGGACTCTTCGGATAAAAAGGCGTCTTTTCGCTTTGGGGCGCCGTTTCCTCCAATCCTCCGAACAGCTCGGAAGTGGACGCCTGATAAAAGCGGCACGGACCGCCGTTTACACGGATTGCCTCCAACAATTTCAAAGTACTGATCCCCGTCGCTTCCGCCGTATATTCCGGTACGTCAAAAGAAATGCCGACATGGGACTGTGCCGCAAGATTATAGACCTCCGTAGGTTTTATTTCCGCGATCAGTCTCATAAGGTTGCTGGAATCCGTCGTATCTGCATAATGCATAAAAAATTTCACATTATTATAGGAAGAACGGATAATATGATCGATGCGGGCCGTAATGGATACACTATGACGTCTTACCAGACCATGCACCTCATATCCCTTGTCCAATAAAAACTCCGCAAGATAAGAACCATCCTGTCCTGTTATCCCTGTGATCAACGCTACTTTTTTCATTCCTTCTCCCTTCTGCCCTTTTGCAGGCATTCGAATGTTTCACTATTTTATATTTTTTTGCTATGACAAATGGTAGTATACTATTATATAATATAGGTATCAACCTAAAATATTGCCCGTTTATGGTAAAATATTGCTACTATCTTGGAGGTACTATGGGAACGTCAAAATCTTCATCTAACCGAATCCTTGCCACCCCTTCCGCCTATGCGAGAAAAAACTATCTTTATGTGCAGGAAGTAGGCACTTTGTTAAGCGTGGAACCGCACATCAGCAAACGTCAGAATTTAAATTCTTTTTTGTTTATGACCGTTATCAGCGGCAGCGGAACCGTAACTTTCGACGGTACCAGCTTTCCTATCTCCGAAGGCGGCTGCGCGTGGATCGACTGCAGCCGCTCTTATTCCCACGAAAGCAGCGCCGAAGATCCTTGGACTCTGATGTGGGTCCATTTTTATGGCAATCTGGCTTCTTCGTTTTATGCCGCTTATATAGAACAGGAAAATCCTTTTTTGTTTACTCCACCCACTATTGTTCCTTTTACGGACGCTCTTCATACGCTTTATCAGGTACATGAGTCAAAAAATCCGCTGCTGGAAATCATTTCCCATAAATGCCTGACCGATATCATCCTGCTCTGTTTTACTTCAAACTGCCACAAAGCCGGTCAGGATGATACGGTTTTGGGAAAAATGCAGCTGGTCCGGAAATATATAGACGAACACTATATGGAAAAAATCAATCTGGATATCCTTTCCGATACTTTTTATATTAGTAAATATCATCTTTCCCGGGAGTACAAGCGGGTATTCGGCGTCACCCTCGGAAACGACCTGACAGCCAAGCGGATCTCCCATGCCAAATCCATGCTGCGCTTCACTTCGGCTTCTATTGAACAGATCGCTATCGGCTGCGGTTTCCAAAACGCCGGATATTTTATTAAAGTCTTCCGAAAAGCCGAAAACATGACGCCGCTGGAATACAGAAAGAAATGGTAACCGGCATCACTTCGGAGCATAAAGGCGACGCGCCTATCATTGAAAAAAGCCTTGGAACAGCCGGTAATCATATTTTGATACCGTTGTTCCAAAGCCTTTCCCCATACCGGTCAAATTGGCACAAGATACCCAGTTCCAACCCCATGCCGGCCCGCCGGATATTTTCTCCTTATCCAAGCCCCAAACGGTTGACCGCCGAAAATATAGCGCGCACGGAAGCCCGGGTAATGTTGGAGCTTACGCCTACTCCATAAGTTACGCTGCCCGTATCCCCGTCTAATAAGTGGATATAAGCCGCCGCCTGAGAGTTGGAACCGCTCTGCAGCGCATGTTCTTCGTAATCAAGAATCTTAATGTTCACGCCAAGCGACTCCCCGATTCCTCGTTTTACCGCATCGATCGGCCCGTTCCCGACAGCTTCAAAACTTTTTTCCGTCCCCCTGTCCGTATAAACGACGGTAACCTTCGTATCAAACTCGGATTTCGTTTCCCCGCTGAGATCATCCACTTTCAATCTTCTGAAATGAATCGGTTCTTTTCTGTTAAGATATTCCTCACGGAAACTTTCCATGATTTGCTCAGGAGACACCTCGCCCTGTTTCTCGGATATTTTTTGGATCACGTTCGCAAACTCCTTGTGCATGGCTTTCGGAAGTTTAAACCCAAAATAAGTATCCATCACAAAAGCAACCCCTCCTTTACCCGACTGGGAATTGATTCTTACGATTGGTTCATATTCTCTGCCGATATCGGCCGGATCAATAGGAAGATACGGTACTTCCCAAATCTCGCTTTTTCTTTCTTTCATCGCCTTTACGCCCTTATTGATGGCGTCCTGATGAGAACCGGAAAATGCGGTGAACACCAGTTTCCCTGCATACGGATGTCTGGGATGGATCGGAATCTTACAGCATCTTTCATAAATCTCGATGATGTCATTGATGTGTTCGAGATGCAGTTCCGGATCGATTCCCTGTGAAAACATATTATAAGCGATATTCAACGCGTCTACGTTTCCTGTACGCTCTCCGTTCCCGAACAAAGTCCCTTCCACTCTTTCGGCGCCCGCAAGAATAGCCAGTTCTGCGCTCGCTACTCCCGTTCCCCTGTCATTATGAGGATGAATACTCAGAATAATAGATTCCCTGTTCTTAAAATGCTTGTTCATCCACTCGATCCTGTCAGCGTAAACATTGGGCGTAGTCATTTCCACGGTAGACGGCAGGTTGATAATGATGGGATCTTCTTTTGTAGCTCCCCACGTTTCCTGTACTGCAGTGCAGATCTCCAAGGCATAGTCCAATTCCGTTCCCGTAAAACTTTCGGGAGAATATTCCAAAATGATCTTACCCGGGAATTTTGCAGCATATTCTTTTACCATCTTCGTACCGTTTACGGCAATCTCCGTAATATGATCTTTATCTTTCCCAAAAACAACATCTCTCTGCAAAGTAGAGGTAGAATTGTAAATATGCACGATCGCCTGCTTACAACCTTCGATCGCCTCAAAGGTACGCTCTATCAGTTCTTCCCTGCACTGTGTCAGTACTTGCACTCTTACATCGTCAGGGATCAGTTTCCGATCCACGAGCTGTCTCAGAAAATCAAATTCAATCTGGCTTGCCGCCGGAAATCCGACTTCTATTTCCTTAAATCCAAGGTCGATCAGGAAACGGAACATTTCAACCTTTTCTTCTACGATCATAGGGTCGATCAACGCCTGATTTCCGTCCCTTAAATCTACGCTGCACCAAATAGGCGCCCTTTCTATCTGCTTATTGGGCCACTCTCTTTCAGGGTAATCCACTACCGGATTCCGTCTGTAACGCTTATAATTTAACATCTTCTTTCCCTCCAGCTATCATGATCAATTGCATAGGGGAAATACTTTTCCCCTACTCGCCGCGCTACCCACACGCCGCTTTAGCGGCATATTTCCTCCGCATGGGTCTGTGCATCAAAAAACCCATGCAATACACATGGGTTATATCCGTGCAAAATCTATTCGCCAAGACCGCTCTCAATCGCATTGACAAGAGTTTTAAGAGCCAGTTCTTCGTCCTCGCCTTCGCAAACAAATTCGACTTCATCTCCGCATTTTACGCATGCTCCGAGCACGCTTAGCACGCTCTTGGCATTCGCCGTATTCTCTCTAAACGTAAATGTTATTAACGACTTAAACTGCATTGCCTCCTTACATAGGATTCCCGCCGGTCTTAGATGCAGCCCTGTCGGATTTTTGATTACTACCTTCTGACTTACCATAAAACGTTTCCTCCCAATTATTGTAATAATTTATGCCGTGCTATCATTGCCTGAATTCCCCAGTTTTTATACCACAAGTTTCCATACCACAAACAAAATATACCCTCATATGGTACAAGTATACCATTATTTTCATATTTCCACAAGGCATTGCCTATATTTATGCTATAACATAATGTTCTGTATCAGTTCTGCCAGTTTTTTCGCTTCCCTCTCAATCAGCTCCTGATCTTTTCCCTCAATCATGACGCGTACTAACGGCTCCGTTCCCGAAGGTCTGATCAGCACTCTTCCTTCTCCCGCGAACTGCTTCTCCAATTCGGCAATGGCCTCTGCAATCTCAGGATAGTCCATATAATTTTCTTTTTTATGGTTAGGTACCTTTGCATTGACAAGAGCCTGAGGCAGTACTTCCATAACCTGTTTTAACTCCGATAACGGTTTTCCTGTATCTGCCATGACCTGCAGCAGATGCAATGCGCTGAGAAGCCCGTCGCCGGTAGTATTTTCGTCCAAAAAGATCACATGGCCCGATTGTTCCCCGCCAAGGCTGGCGCCAATCTCTCTCATCCTTTCCAAAACATAACGGTCACCGACCTTTGTCTGCTCCATATGAAGCTGATTCTTTTCCCCCATTAAAAAGAATCCCAAATTACTCATGATCGTCGCAACCACCGTATTCTTTTTCAGTTTTCCCTGCTTTTTCATATGAAGGCCGACGATCGCCATGATCTGATCCCCGTCGACCACTTCGCCGTTTTCGTCCACAGCAAGAAGTCTGTCGGCATCCCCGTCAAAAGCAAGCCCCACGCCTGCTTTCTCATATACGACCCGCGCCATCAGCTCTTCCATATGGGTCGAACCGCAGTTTGCATTGATATTCGTTCCGTCCGGATTGTTGTGGATGGCCACTACCTCCGCGCCTAATTCTTTCAGCGCCTCCACGGAAGTATAATAAGCGGCGCCCTCTGCGCAGTCCACTACGATCTTCATATGGTTCAGATTTACATTGACCGCACGGATAGCATGATTGATATATTCTTCTCTGGCATCCGTCCGGTATTTGATCTTTCCTACCCGGGAACCTACCGGAAATTTGATCTCTTTCATGCCTGACCGGATCAAAGCTTCGATCTCGTCCTCCAAAGAGTCCGGAAGTTTATAACCGTTTCCGTCAAAAAACTTAATGCCGTTAAACTCTACCGGATTGTGGGACGCGGAAATAACGACCCCTGCGTCCACCTTGTATTTTTTAGTCAGATAAGCCACCGCGGGCGTAGGCACCACGCCTACATAAACCACATTCGCTCCTACCGAACATGCGCCTGCCATCAACGCGTTTGCAAGCATATCTCCCGAGATTCTGGTATCGCATCCTACCATGATCGTCGGCTTATGCTCGTTTTCCTTTGAAAGCACATACGCTCCCGCCTGCCCTAACTGCATTGCCAGCGTCGGGGTAAGCTCCTCGTTAGCAACCCCTCTTACTCCGTCCGTCCCAAATAATCTAGCCATCTTAATCCTCCATCTGTTCTATGCTCAATCGTACCCTGACGGGCTCCACAATTGTTATATTCTCCCCGAAGCCGAAATTCGCTTCTATCGTATATGTTCCCGGCTCCAATTCCTCTATATTCCTCGACGCCATATATGCCCCTAGATCTACAGTACCCGTGATCTCGCCGGTCATCAATTCGGAAACGTCAGCCTGCAGTCCGGAAACTTCCAATATCAGATTATCGCCGTTCTCAATTGCAACCGTGTATCCATCCGGTACATTTGTAATTAGAATATGATTTTCGGCCAGCTTCAGTTCTTTTCTCTGTTCCGCTTCAATAGGAATTACAACTGTTATCTTACCGTTAAATTCACTGTCGGCAAGTTTTACTCCCTCCGGAAGATAATTTTTCAGATTGACTGCTACTTCTGTTGTCCCGGTTTCCCCCGTAATGCTCAGCACGTCGGCCGGGATCTCGATCTGCGTCACGTTCTTCAATGCATCCGCGCTGCCCGCAATCTCGATTTCCGACGGTATTCCGGTCACCTGCCCGCTCTGCCTATACCCCGGCGCCGGAGTTCCCGTTATCGTATACCGTACCGGTACGGTTTCTTTTTCAAGTATTTCCACGCTTACTTTAACGGAATCTACGTTTTTCTTAACATTATCGGCATCGATCTCGTTATCTTCCGCATCATAAAGTTTTACGTCGGCATAAGTCGCAATATCGGAAGCAGCGCCTGAAACGTCGACTACCACCACGGCCCTTGCAATTTGGGAAACAACCGATTCCGGACCTGTGATCCTCATCTGGTTCTGATCCATGGTAACCTTACCTACCATATATCCGTCCGCCACTTCGCCGGAAGTCAGCGCTTTCAGCAAAAGCGGCAGCTTTTTCTCCGGTTCAATGCTCAGCCTGACGCTTTCCGTACTTCCTTTAAAATTCGTGATCTTATCGTTATACCGTTTTGAATAATAACTGATATTTATCGTATTTGCCGCCGTGATATTATTAAAATCGGCAATGGCCACTATATCGTCCTTACTGAGCATCTCTAAGTAAGACCGGGGGGCGCTTACGGTCACGGAAACCGTATCCGTAGAATCCAATACTTCATATACCTGCCCCGCATCGGTAACCAGATTTGCATTTTGGAGCCTGACCTGAACGTTATCGTAAGTGCTGCTTTTTACGGGATTATCTATATTTACCACAACCAGCCATAAAAGGACGGCAAAAACAAAAGAAAATAACTTGAGACCCCAATTATTTACCAGTCTTTTTTTCATTTTTATACCCACGCCCTTTTCTTTCAACTTTTGACCTGCCTTTCAACTTCTTTAATATCGCTTTTTCCTCCATTGTCTTATTCTGTACTTTGACAAGTTCCGCACGCAGCGCTTCTGCGTCAAGATTACGCTTCAGCGTTCCGTAGTATGCCGTACTGATCTTCCCCGTTTCTTCCGACACGATGATCGTCAGGGAATCCGTAGCTTCCGAAATCCCTACCCCCGCTCTGTGTCTCGTCCCCAGCTCTTTGCTCAGTCCCATATTATCGGAAAGAGGAAGGTAGCAGGTTGCGGATGTGATCCTGTCTCCACGCACAATAACGGCGCCGTCGTGGAGCGGCGTATTATGTTCAAATATATTAATGAGCAATTGGCTTGTTACGATACCGTCTACCGCAATACCCGTTCTTTCATAATCGCTGAGATTCTGATCCTGCTCGATCACGATCAGCGCTCCCGTCTTAGCCTTTCCCATTTCAAGACAGCCTTTTACAAGCTCCTGAACGGTCCTATCTGAAAAACGCCCGTCCGTTTCTTTTTTTGTATCAAAAGAAACAATGGAATAAATGATATTTTTTCTTCCCAATTCTTCCAGAGCCTTACGAAGTTCAGGCTGTAAAACCACGACCAATGCAATCACGGCAATACTCAAAACGTTTTCCGCGATCCACAAAATGGTGCTCATATCCAAAACCGCAGCGATCAGCAGAAAGATGAGGATCATGCTTATCCCTTTTAACAGTGACCACGCCTTGGTGTTCTTGATCCACACCATGATATAGTACACTAAAAAGGTGATGATGATCACCTCCGCCACATCTGTCCATTCTATGTTGGGGACATGCAGAGTTTCAAGATACGTCTGCATAAAATTCGAGATCTGCTGCATAATACTTCATTCCAGTCTTATAAATTTGGCAATTATTTATCACGATTCAAGGACCCTCTCTCATCGCCACGCTGAGCCGTCCTGCCTGCAACACTGTTTGCCGTCCTTACCGTACTCACGGGTCTGGCGCTCTCCTGCGCGGTTCCCACCGTTCTGGAGGCTGCCGTATGCGGCCTTGCGCCAGCCGAATAGGAAGTGCCTGTCGTACGGGGCGCCCCTGTTGTATGAGAAGCGCCGGTTGTATGGGACGCTGCTGTCGAATATGTGCCGCCGCCCATCCGGGACGCAGTAGACGCCGTCCCCGTTGTATGCACCGTCTCGGTCCTTGCCCTTCCGATGTTATTCACCGTATTGACCGTTTTCGGCGCCGTTTTGGTTACTACGTTCTGACTTTTCTGCGTATTGATCTTTTTTACGGTCTTCGCCGGCGTTGCAACGCTTAATTTAGGAATCGCTTTTACATAATAATAATATTCGTCATCTTCAAACTGTACCCGTTCCGTCCTGCTGTAATCCACGCTGAACACAAAAAACTGCAATGCTTTTGCAAGGAAAAAGGACACGATACTTCCAATCAGAATCCCTACAATCGACACTTTCGTGTCATACATCAGATCCCCGATCAGCAGCATCATCACGTTTACCAGACTTCCCGCAACCATTGCAATCGTCCAGCTATGATCCACCGACATCCTTCTGATCACATAAACGACGATCAGCGTAACCGCAAATGCGGCAACGGTTACAAGCATCGCTTTATTATCGATCAGGCCGTCGATCAGATAACGGAATTTCGCGGCGATCTCGTCCTCCATAGCATTGATCGTCGTATTATTTTCATTAATAAAATTCAAAAAGAAATAAAGGATCGTTCCACAGCCTACGGAAAATAACGACGCCGGCGTCCCCACAAGCCCCATTGCCAGCGGCATGATATAAGGGATCTTCAAAACGAACGCAATGGGCGTCAGCAATAATATGATAAAATCCTTAGGCGCAAACCTAAAATACAGCAGTACCATTACTAACATCAGCATAAAAGCGACGAGCGCGCACTCCATGGACAGCGCGTATAAGTGCAGAAGCACAAACAGCCCCGAAAATACGACCGCACAGCCCATTGGCAAGAAAGAACACATCAGCGCTACGACCAAGACGATCGCCATATTTTCAATACGGTGCATGTAACCGATCTCGCCGTTTATAATGATAAGTGCAATAAAAGCAAACAGAAATTTACATACAGGCCATAGATAGATCTCATACTTGCTGTAAAAATTTTTAATATACTCCCTTGCGACCAGTAATTTTGTCATTATTTCTCCTATCCGCACATACCGGCCTTATTTTTCATAAATACCGGATAGCTTCTTTAGATTACTATAATAGCATTTTAAACTTTTTTTCACTTTATTATAACGTATCCAATATACAATATACGTTACGACCGCGTAACCGCCCACCATAAGAAAATATGCTATCAAAACATTCTTGGCAAATGCAAGCAGATCCATCTTATAGATATCCTGCATAAACGCCTCAAAATCATAAAAAATGAACATACCAAAAACTATCACAAATGCAATAGAAGCACTTATGATAGATTTCAGTACTTGAAACCCTATATAGTCACTGCGAAAATAATTACCCACAATGACGTTTTTTTTCCCTTCATGTTCTTCATACGATGCCATATGCGTCATCAGTATGATTCTTTCTTCGTTTAACATTAAAAACTCCCACTGTCGCTTTATTCACTGAGGAAACGCATTTTAGGATTCTCGCGCGTATCCGTTTTCTTACTCTCTTTCTTTACCTGCTTGGGTCTCTCTATTGCTTTACCCAGTTCGGTTGCCATCCCGACCTTACATTTTTCGCAAAATCTGCCTGAGCGGATCATGGCGCCGCACAGTTCGCAGTCGATACCTACCGGCGAATCTGCTGAAAACTCCAGCCTTTCTTCTCTTACCCACTGCTTGATCTGACGTACTTCCACTTCACACGCTTCGGCTACTTCCGTGATGCCGGCTTCTTTATGCTCCCTGATATAGTCCTTTACTTCCTGAAATTTCTTTTCCATATCTTCTCTGCAAGAAGGGCAGATCGGCATTCCGGATACATAGTTAAATATTCTTCCACATTTTTTGCAATTTCTTACGTTCATACCTATCCCAATCCTTTCCATTATACACTGCCTATCGCTAATGTCAAAACATAAACCTGCTTTACCCCTGCCTGTTTCAAAACTCTAGCCATCTCGTCCACAGTACTTCCAGTCGTATAAATATCGTCAACTACTATAATCGTACTTAATTTTACATCATTTTCGCCTATTTTGAAAGCCCTTTTCAAATTATTTTGCCTTTGCGCCGCATTCAGTTCTTTTTGCGGAACCGTTTCCTTTGATCTGACAATCAGTTTTGACTTTACAGGAATGTTTAAACATTTTCCGAGGCATTCTGCCAAAAGTTCCGCTTGATTATATCCCCGCTCCCTTTTTCTTTTTTTATGGATCGGTACCGGTACCAGCGCCTCTGCACCCCACCTTCTTATCGTTTCCCCAAACCTCTTTGCCAATTCCTCCCCGTAAAATTCTGCGTATTCCCTTCTTTTTCCATATTTTAAACGGTGAATGGAGGCCGCCGCCCCGCTATATTCATACAAGCTTTTCCCTTGTACAAATTCATGTTTTCTTTTGCTGCAGTCTTTGCAATATTCGTCCTCTTCATGTAAAAGCGGTTTTCCGCATTTCATACAATGTACTTCGGAGACAAATTTCAGTTTCTTCCTGCAGTCCCCGCAGATCTTTTTTCCCGCAGGTTTCACCGGCCTGTCACATACCGGACACCTTCTGGGGAACAAAAGCTCCCTTGCCCACCAAAGGATCTTTTTCAGTTCTTTTGATGTTCTCTCTTTCTTTAACGGATATTTTCCCTCTGTTTTTACTTTTATATTCTTATTCCTCCTGCATGTCGCAAGCTTTACACACTTAATTCCCTGATCCTTTCTTCCAGTCCGGTGTACCTGACTCCTTCGCTTTTATTTTCTATCATCATTTCTATCGTCTTACTGTTTCCAAGAATTGTAACACATTTTTTCGCTCTGGTCACGCCCGTATACAGGAGATTTCTGTTAAACAGCATTTTCGGTCCGGACAAAAGCGGCATGACTACCGCCGGATATTCGCTGCCCTGCGATTTATGTATGGTGACCGCATAGGCAAGCTCGATCTCATCGAGCTGTGCAAAAGCATAAGTGACCAGACGCTTTTCGTCATACTCTATGACCATCGTCTGGGAATACTCGTCGATCTCTTTCACGATCCCGGTATCACCGTTAAAGATCCCCATCCCCTTGTCGATCGGAATCCCGTATTTACTGACAACTTCCCATTCAAGCTGATAATTGTTTTTTATCTGCATCACTTTATCTCCTGCCCGGAAAAGCCCTTCACCGTAAATATGCTCTGCTTTGGATGCATCCGGCGGATTCAGATACTGCTGCAGGATCTTGTTCAAAACTTCGACTCCCAAGCTGCCTTTCCGCATAGGCGTAAGTACCTGAATATCATAGACCCCCGCCTCCACATACCGGGGCATCTTTTCACTGACAAGCTGCACCATATGCTTATAGATCACGTTTACGTCGTTCCGCTCAAGAAAAAAGAAGTCTTTGCTCTTATTGTCCAGTTTGATCGCCTCGCCGTGATTGATCCTATGGGCATTCACTACAATATCGCTCTCTCCTGCCTGCCGGAAAATTTTCTTCAGGATCACCACCGGAAATTGTCCGCTTGCAATCAAATCTTTTAAGATCTGTCCCGGTCCCACGGAAGGGAGCTGATCCACATCGCCTACCATGATCAGTCTTGTTCCGACACTGACCGCCCGCAGCAAGGCCTGAAACAAATGCAGATCCACCATGGACATTTCATCAATAATGACTACGTCCGTTTCCAACGGATTTTCTTCATTTCTTTCGAACTTAATACTTTTTTGCTCTTCTGTCAACGCCCCGTTTAATTCCAGCATACGGTGGATCGTTTTGGCCTCGTATCCGGTAGCCTCCGTCATTCTCTTCGCCGCGCGGCCTGTGGGCGCCGCAAGCAGGATATCCATCCCTTCTTCTTCAAAATACCGGATAATGGTATTGATCGTGGTCGTTTTGCCCGTTCCAGGGCCGCCCGACAGAAGAAGCAGTCCGTTTTTGACGCTTTCCGAAACTGCCCTTCGCTGAAGTTCGTCCAATTCTATTTCCAGTTCGGTTTCTATTTTCCGTACCTTTTCTTCAATTTGTTTCTCTTTTGAAGACGGCATCCCTCCCGTTCCTTCCACACTGATATTCAGATCGTGCAGCATTTTCGCACAGTTCAGTTCCGCATAATAGTAAGCCGTTGCATAAACGCATTTATCCTTTATCACGATCTTTTTTTCCATCATCAGATTAGATAGCTGCGTTTCCAACAGTTCTTTATTAAGCCCCAAAAGCGCCGCGCTTCTTTCAAGTAATTCTTCCATAGGCAGATAGCAGTGACCCTCTTGTGTGGATTGCATAAGAACATATACGATCCCGCTCCGTATCCGGAAATCGGAATCGGTATGGATCCCGATCTTAGCCGCGATCTCATCCGCTGTACGAAATCCCACGCCGTTGATATCCTCCGCCAATCTGTACGGATTTTCCCGCATGATTCCGTAAACGTTCATTCCGTAGGTCTGATAGATCTTAACGGAGAGGGTATTGGAAATACCATATTGCTGCAAAAACAGCATCGCCTCCCGCATATCCTTCTTTTCTTCCATCAAGACCCCGATCTCTCTCGCCTTATTCTCACTGATTCCTTTGATCTCCGCCAATCTTTCCGGCTCTTCCTCAATAATCCGGAAAGTATCGTTTCCAAATCTTTTCACGATTCTTGCAGCAAGCGCGGGGCCGATCCCTTTGATCGCTCCCGACCCCAGATAACGTTCCATGCCGGCTGCATCCTCCGGAGCCAGTATGCGGTATTCCGTTACTTTAAGCTGCTCTCCATATACGGGATGCTGCACAAAGTTTCCTTGTACTTCCAACAGTTCTCCCTGATCCACATCTTTGAAAACGCCCACGCAGGTAATATCTTCTTTTTCACACGAAAGCGCCAATATCGTATATCCGTTGTCACTGTTGCGATATATAATATGATCTACATATCCCTTTTGACTTTCCATATTTCCAGTCATACCTCCAAATTTACCGCTCCGGAATGCTAAATGCCAAAACGCACGAAAGAGCCGCGAATCCCGCAGCCCTTTATTCAGTAAGAACATTATGCCCGTGTCCTCATTATTTATCATTTATTCATTCTGATATGTAACCTTCATCTGGTCGTAAAGCATCTGCGCAAGTCCAAGACTATTATTCTCCGTTGACTGCGAAGCGATCTCCTGAATCATATTATCTTTAAAATAATCCACCAACGTAGCGTTGGAACCGCCTTCGTCCGACTTCGGTATGGTCTTCATCATTTCTTTAAATACCTGCTCCAAAAAATAAGCTTCAAACTGCTTACACGCATCCATCAATTCATCATCCGTGGCAGAAGCATAATCATTTTTTAGATTTAAAGACTCCTTCGTTTTTTCTGTCGATGCCTGATTGGTAATATAACTTGTATACATATTCATATTTCCGATATCCATATTGTTCCTCCTCTCCTGCTCCGATCACAGACTCATGTCATCGTAAAAATCTTCACCCCATATATGCGTTATCTATTATCTTCTCAGCGAATTAGCCTGTTGAAGCATTTCATCCGATGCCGTGATCGCTTTTGAATTCATTTCATAAGCCCTCTGCGCTACGATCAGATTTACCATTTCGTCTACGACCTGTACGTTAGAAGCCTCCAAATATCCCTGCAGCACTTTACTCGGTCTTACGTTAGGATTCGTCGCTTCATTCAGCGCCGCGCCGCTTGCGTCCGTTACCACATAAAGGCTGTCTCCTTCTTTATCCAGCCCGCTGGGGTTATTGAACTGATATACTCCGATCCTGATTCCCAATGACTGAGGATTATTATTAGCATCGGGATAGCAGATCGTTCCGTCTGCCGTAACCGTAATCTTGCTTGTAATATAAGTATTATTTAAGCGGATCGGGCGTCCCTGCGTATCCAATACCGGAAGACCGTCGGAATTGGTAAGGGTGATCCCCCTGTTTGTTGAAAGCGCCCATACGAAGTTACCGTTTCTTGTATATTTTGTTTCGCCGTCCACGCCTCTTACCGCAAAGAAACCGTCCCCGTCGATTGCAAACGCCGTATCGCTCTCCGTAGCCGTCGGCGCTCCCTGTTTAAAAATAGAATCGATAGAAGCGTTTCTTACGCCAAGTCCTACCTGCGCGCTGGAGGGTTTAGGTGATCCGTCCGAGCTGGTCGTTTTGGTCTGCAGGTTTTGATACAAAAGAGATTTAAACTCGTTTACCTTTGTCTTATAACCTACCGTATTTACATTGGCCAAATTGTTGGCGATCGTATCCACATTTGTCTGCTGTGCGATCATTCCGGTCGCCGCTGTCCATAAACTTCTTACCATGTCATATTACCTCCTATACCCTTCCTATCTGAGTAACTGCATTTTCTAACGTTTCATCATATGCCTGTATGATCTTCTGGTTGCTTTCGTATGCTCTGGTGACCGCAATCATATTGACCATCTCCGATACTACCTGTACGTTTGCCATTTCCAAATAGCCGGATTTTACGCTTGCATCGGAAACAAAATTTCTCGTCGTCCTTCCTTGTGCATCCGTGATCGGCTCGTAATAATTTTCTCCGTATTTCTCCAAATAATCATAATCTTCGAAATCCGTAATACGCAGCACCGCCACAGCCTCGCCGTTCTGATAGATGGTACCCGTTTCATCGATCCGGGTCTCTAACAAAGGATTCAGCCGGATAGGCCCTCTCATGCCCATAACGTAATCGTCGTCCGCCGTAACCAAATATCCCTGTCTGTTCAAAGTAAAGGAGCCGTCTCTCGTGTATTTGGTAGACGTTTCTCCATTTTTATTTTCAAACCGCACCGTAAAAAATCCCTCTCCCGCTAACGCAAGATCATAGGTATTCCCTGTAATACGGAAAGATCCCTGTGTAAAGTCCGTATAGTTTTCTCCGATCTTCACTCCAAGATTTACGGTTCCAAGCCTCTTTGCAGTGTTCGGCGCCTCTGTCGCATCCTTGATCTTATAGGAAAGAATGCTGTCGAACGCCTGACTTGTCGCCCCTTCTTTTTTATAACCGACCGTTGATGCATTCGCCAAATTGTTGGTAAGCACATCCATTCTGTTCTGCTCGTTAATCATTCCTGTATAAGCAGTGTACAACCCCTTTAACATCTTTATCCTCCATTCTCTAAGCGAGTCCCTCGTAGTTAGTCTTCTCTATATCCGGCAAGGAATTCCACATATTTCCCCGTTCCTATCGCTACCGCAGTCATCGGGTCTTCCGCAGTCATAGTATTGATCCCCGTTTTGGCAGAGATCAGATCTTCCAATCCGCGAAGCAGGCTGCCGCCGCCTGTTAAAACAATACCTCTGTCGGCAATATCCGCCGCAAGCTCCGGCGGCGTTTTCTCCAATACGCTGTGTATGGTTTCAACGATCTGCGCCGTTGTCTCGTGCAGAGCTTCTTCTGTTTCTTCAGAGGATACTTTTACGGTCTTAGGAAGTCCAGTAACAAGATTACGTCCCCTGACGTCCATATAATCCACTTCGGCGCGCTTGTATGCGGAACCGATCTTGATCTTGATATCTTCCGCCGTTCTTTCACCAATCAATAAATTATGTTTTTTACGCATATAACGTACAAGAGCTTCATCGAAATCATCACCGGCTATTTTAATAGATGCGCTGACCACCGTACCGCCAAGGGATATGACTGCAATATCGGAAGTACCGCCGCCGATATCCACGATCATGTTGCCGCAAGGCTTGGAAATATCGATTCCCGCGCCGATCGCCGCTGCGATAGGTTCTTCAATAATGGAAACCTCTCTGGCCCCCGCCTGATAGGTCGCATCCTCTACCGCTTTTTTCTCTACTTCGGTAACGCCGCTTGGCACGCATACCGCGATCCGCGGTTTACGGAATGTTTTCTTTCCAAGCGCTTTTTGGATAAAGTATTTCATCATTTTTTCCGTAACCGTATAATCGGAAATAACCCCTTGTCTAAGAGGTCTTACTGCAACAATATTTCCCGGCGTCCTTCCGAGCATCAGTCTCGCGTCTTCTCCGATGGCTTTTATCTTATTTGTATCACGATCAAAAGCAACTACCGAGGGCTCTTTTAAAACTACGCCCTTTCCTCTGATATAAACTAGTATGCTGGCAGTGCCTAAATCAATACCGATGTCTGTGTACTGCATAAAAATGTGATCCCCTTTCTAAGTAATAAGTCCTATTACTGGTAATCTATCCTATTGGTATCTATCTATTTTAAATAATTTCCAAATGACTGTAAGTTAAACGCACAAAGTCATTATAACCTAAAAGTATAGATTTTCAAAGGGATTTAAAAAAATTTTAAAAAATTTACGGCTTTAGTAGTTTTATCGGCTTTTTTCTGATAAATATAAACACAAAACTGATTTTTTCCAAATTTTTCTACATTACGCCCGCTTTCCATATCGTCGTATTCCGTGTTTTCCTTTATTTCCACGTTTCTAAACATATTTCTAACTGTACCGCCACAGGCGGCGTTCTTTGACCGCTTAGGAACCTTTTACGCTCTTCGCCTTCTCCAACATTTTCTTGATGTAAAGTCCCGTATACGAGTTCTCGTTTTTCGCCACCTGTTCCGGCGTTCCTTTTGCAATGACCGTGCCGCCTTTGTCGCCGCCTTCCGGACCGATATCGATGATATGGTCCGCAGTCTTTATCACGTCCAAATTATGTTCTATGACCACGACCGTATTACCGCCGTCCGCAAGTTTCTGTAAAATTTCCGTCAGCTTATGCACATCCGCAAAATGAAGTCCCGTCGTAGGTTCATCCAAAATATAAATGGTCTTGCCCGTACTTCTTTTACTGAGTTCCGTAGCAAGCTTGATACGCTGCGCCTCACCGCCGGAAAGCTGTGTGGAAGGCTGCCCTAACTTAATATAAGAGAGTCCTACGTCGTTTAACGTTTCAATCTTACGTTTAATGGAAGGAAGGTTTTCAAAAAACGGCACCGCCTCCTCTACCGTCATATCAAGCACGTCATAAATATTTTTCCCTTTATATTTTACTTCCAAAGTTTCTCTGTTGTAGCGTTTCCCCCCGCAGACCTCGCATGGAACATATACGTCCGGAAGGAAATGCATTTCTATTTTAATAATGCCGTCGCCGCCGCAGGCTTCGCACCTGCCGCCCTTTACGTTAAAGCTGAAACGTCCCTTTTTGTATCCTTTTGCCTTTGCATCTACGGTAGAAGCAAACAAGTCCCTGATCTGGTCAAAAACCCCCGTATAGGTCGCAGGATTGGAACGGGGCGTTCTTCCAATCGGCGACTGGTCGATATCGATTACTTTATCCAACTGGTCGATTCCCTCTATTGCCTTATGCTTTCCGGGAATTGTACGGGCACGGTTCAGCTCTCTTGCAAGCCGTTTATACAGGATCTCATTGACGAGGGAGCTTTTCCCGGAACCTGACACGCCTGTCACACAGGTCATGACGCCCAAAGGAATTTCCACGTCTATATTTTTCAGATTATTCTCTGCCGCGCCCCGGACTACCAGTTTTCCCGTCGGTTTTCTCCGTTTTTTCGGCACAGGGATCTGCAGCTTTCCTGAAAGATACTGTCCCGTTACGGATTCTTCCACCTTCATGATCTCTTCCGCATTGCCCACCGCTACTACTTCGCCGCCGTGGGAACCGGCTCCCGGGCCGATATCCACAATATAATCCGCTGCAAACATCGTATCCTCGTCATGCTCTACCACGATCAGCGTATTCCCCATATCTTTAAGGTTCCGCAGCGTATTCAGCAGCTTGTCATTGTCCCTCTGATGCAAGCCGATACTGGGCTCGTCCAAAATGTAACAGACTCCTACCAGACCGGAACCAATCTGCGTAGCAAGCCGGATACGCTGCGCTTCTCCGCCCGACAGCGTTCCGGTAGCCCTTGCAAGGGAAAGGTAGTCCAGCCCCACGTCGATCAAAAAGCCCACCCTTGCCCTGATTTCCTTAAGAACCTGTTTACCGATCATTTCCTGTTGTTTAGAAAGCTGCATATCCTGCAGGAAACCATGCAGTTTACCGATAGACATGGCAGTAATCTCATAAATATTTTTATCGCACACGGTGACCGCCAAAGCCTCTTTTTTCAGACGCATCCCGCCGCAGACTTTACAGGGTGTGATCCTCATAAACGTTTCGTATTCCTGCTTCATGGTATCCGAAAAAGTTTCCCGGTACCGGCGTTCCACGTTTTTGACCAGACCTTCGAAAGCAACCGGATATACGCCTTCCCCCCGCTGTCCTTTATAATATACCTGAACTTCCTTTCCTTCCGTTCCGTGGAGCAGAACATTCTGCACCTTATCGCCCAGTTCTTCAAAAGGCGTATCTAAACTAAATTTGTATTCCTTTGCAAGCGCCTGCAAAATGGCGTTGGTAAAGCTGGAGGTATCCATACAGGACTGCCATCCCATGACCGCAAACGCACCTTCGTTGATGCTCAGTTTTCTGTCCGGTATCATAAGATCGATATCAAACTCCATTTTATAGCCAAGTCCATAGCATTCCGGACAAGCTCCAAAAGGATTATTGAAAGAAAAACTCCTCGGTTCTACTTCGCTGATACTGATCCCGCAGTCCGGACAGGCAAAGCTCTGGCTGAAATTCAACGTCTCCCCGTCTATTACATCCACTGTTAAAAGCCCTTCTGCTAATTCCAATACGTTTTCAATAGAGTCCGTAAGACGCGCTTCGATCCCTTCCTTTACGACAAGCCGGTCTACCACGATCTCGATATTATGCTTAATATTTTTATCCATAGGGATCTCTTCCGTCAATTCATACAGATTGCCATCCACACGCACACGCACATAACCGCTTTTTTTGGCTCTTTCAAATACTTTGGCATGTTCTCCCTTTCTGCCCCGCACTACGGGAGCAAGCAGCTGCAGCTTCGTCCCTTCCGCCATTGACATGATCTGATCCACCATCTGATCCACACTTTGCTTTTTGATCTCTTTTCCGCACTTCGGACAATGAGGAATACCGATCCTTGCATAGAGCAGACGGAAATAATCATAGATCTCCGTCACGGTTCCTACCGTAGAACGGGGATTGCGGTTTGTGGATTTCTGATCGATAGAGATTGCCGGTGAAAGCCCTTCGATCTTTTCCACATTAGGTTTCTCCATCTGCCCAAGGAATTGCCTTGCATAGGAAGACAATGATTCCATATAGCGGCGCTGTCCTTCCGCATAGATCGTATCAAAAGCAAGAGAGGACTTTCCCGACCCCGACAGCCCCGTTAGGACCACAAATTCATTTCTCGGTATATCCACGTCTATATTTTTCAGATTATGTTCGTTCGCGCCTCTGATCTTAATACATTCTTTTTTAGATAGTATCTTTTTTGTACCTTCCATTGCCGCCTAGTTCCTCTCTTTTCCCATAGATTTTATTTTAAGCACTACATTAGCTTTCTATTTCCTGTAACTGTTTTTTTAATTCGATCATTTTATCGCGCAGTTCCGCCGCCGCTTCAAAGTTCAGGTCCGCCGCCGCTTTCTGCATTTTCTTTTGAATCTCCGCTACCAGTTTCTCCAGTTCTTTTTTCGTCATGGATTCCGGATCTTTTTCGAACCGCACTTCCTCCTGTGCAATCTGTTTGGATATACTGATCAGATCCCTGACCGCTTTCTTGATCGTTTGGGGAGTAATACCATGTTCTTTATTATACTGCTCCTGAATTTTCCTACGGCGGTTTGTTTCTTCAATGGCGTTTCTCATGGAATCCGTCATATTATCCGCATACATGATAACATGCCCTTCCGCATTTCTTGCCGCACGCCCTACGGTCTGTATCAGGGACGTCTCCGAACGCAGGAATCCCTCTTTATCCGCGTCTATGATGGCGACCAAAGAAATTTCCGGTATATCCAGACCTTCCCGCAATAAGTTGATCCCCACAAGCACGTCAAAAACATCCAGCCTCATATCCCTTATGATCTGCGCCCGTTCCAATGTGTCGATATCCGAATGCAGATATTTTACCCGTATCCCGATCTCTCTCATATAATCGGTCAGATCTTCCGCCATACGCTTGGTCAGGGTAGTCACAAGGATCTTATTCTTCTTCTCCGTTTCCTTTTTGATCTCCGCGATCAGATCATCGATCTGCCCTTCTACCGGCCGCACGTCGATTTCCGGATCCAACAGGCCGGTAGGCCGGATGATCTGCTCCGCCCTTAAAAGTTCATGTTCCTTTTCATATTCCGAAGGCGTAGCCGACACAAACAAAAGCTGATCGATATGCTGTTCAAATTCCCCAAAATTCAGCGGCCTGTTATCCAATGCAGAAGGCAGACGGAAACCATAATCCACCAAAGTATTCTTTCGGGAACGGTCTCCCGCAAACATGCCCCTTATCTGCGGAACCGTTATATGGGACTCATCAATGATGATCAGATAATCATCCCCAAAATAGTCCATTAACGTATGCGGCATGGCGCCTTCCTCCATACCGTTCAAATGTCTGGAATAATTCTCTATTCCGGAACAAAATCCCGTCTCTCGCAGCATTTCGATATCAAAATTGGTTCTTTCCGCAATACGCTGCGCTTCGATCAGCTTGTCCTCTCCTTTAAAAAAGCGGACTCTTTCCTCCAATTCCGTTTCAATATTATCGCACGCCTGCCTGATCTTTTCCTGCGCAACCACATAATGGGATGCAGGGAAAATAGAAATATGCTCCAAAGAGGCGCGTACCTGACCGGTAAGCGGATCCGTTTCCGTGATCCTGTCGATCTCGTCGCCAAAAAATTCCACTCTGATCAGATGGTCGCCTCCCTGTGCCGGATAGATCTCTACCACGTCGCCTCTTACTCGAAACGTCCCTCTCTCGATATCCATCTCGTTTCTGTTATATTGAATGTCGATCAATTCATGAATGACCTCATCCCTGTCCTTTGTCATGCCCGGACGCAGTGACACGATCATTTCCTGATAATCGTCAGGACTTCCCAGACCGTAAATACAAGAAACGCTGGCAACTACTACCACATCCTTTCTTTCAGTCAAAGATGCGGTGGCCGACAGGCGGAGTTTATCAATCTCATCATTAATGGACGAATCCTTTGCAATATAAGTATCCGAAGATGGCACATATGCTTCAGGCTGGTAATAATCGTAGTAGGACACAAAATACTCTACTGCGTTATCAGGGAACATCTCCTTGAATTCTCCGTACAACTGAGCAGCAAGCGTTTTATTATGTGCTATAACGAGAGTGGGTTTCTGTAATTCCTGAATGACATTCGCCATCGTAAATGTCTTGCCGGAACCCGTAACCCCTAGTAAAGTCTGGAATTGGTTGCCCTCCTTAAAGCCTTTGACCAGCTCGGCGATGGCCTGCGGCTGGTCGCCTGTGGGCTTGTAGGGGGCCTTTAAAACAAATTTATTCATGGCAATACCTCCGTTTTGTGACTTTTGATACGATTATTATCAGCCACTCACTCAAAATAAGAATGGTAATGAAATCTTCAAACATGCAACAAACCATTACATAGTATTGTACATTACAAACTTTCTTCGCCAAAGGTCATAAAATTCATAGCCATTTGCAAAACAGCCTGTTGAATAGTCTTCAACTGAAAACGCTACCAATCCATCTCCTTAGCAATTCTTGTCCTCTCATCCTCAACAAGTGGCACTAATTCTTCCAAAGCATCATGCAATTCTTGATGATTGTTTTTAGCATCATATGTAATAATTTCCAGATTTCTATTCTCTTTAATAATTCGTTTATATTCATCATTTATACCATCTTCCGGTGTTATAAAATAATGACTTGGGCTTCCCGGAAAAACAAACGAGTAATTTTCCAGAACTAATTGTATATCTGGATCCGAAAAACCACATCCTAAAAAAACAAAGGTATAATTCAATGAAAGCGCTTCTAACAATTTATAAAATGCCGCATTCTCATAACGAGCATTTGTATATTGACTACGTGTAAAAATCATTTTCGAACTTTCATCAAGAGTTCCATGAATCTTCAAAATAATTCTTTCCTCCGATTTTATTTTACTAACCAAATCCGCGTCATAATATTTTTTTACTAAAATAGTTCCTGCGGTTTCCGCTTGGGCATACACCTCATATATTTTATCAACATTCGGCGTTATTACAATTCTTGCATCTAACTTTAATATATTTTCATGTATTTTATGATTTTTATATTTTGGAGCCAGAAATTCTTCAATTGCAATTTTTTCAAATCTTATGTTGCCGATCCTATTTACCAACACCTCACATGCAGTTAAATAATCCTTTTCTTTCAAAAGTGAATTTACATACCTTTTAATAGAATCATCAGCAATTTCCTTAAGAATTACTCGCATAAACTGTTCCCAAGTCGGAGGATGCTTTTTCCCGTCTAAACTAACTGCATTCGCTGATATTCCTGCTCCTAAAAATAGAATTGCTTTTCTCTTTGCTATCTTCTCAATAATATCCATTGACCAATTCATCGCATCTTCTCCATATTAATCTCAAACCGTTCTGCTATACCGTTCATAACCTTTTTAAAATCTTTTACTTTTGCAAAATGTGCTCCTACAATGCCATCCACACTAGTTAATTCAAAGACCGGCTTATGAGCTGTCTGCGATAATGGAATAATACTATTAAAATTAGGAATACTCCCTAACTCATAATCCATATTGTCACGCTGATTATTAACTATACTTATCAGCTCTCTTTCAATTGTTTCGGGTACATTCGACAATATCCTTTCAAATGCTTGAACCGGTCGCCTAATACCATCAATCGTTTTACTTGTATATTGTTGTGTTACATACCCCAAAAACTCTATATACGGTATAGGCTGAAAACATTCTCTCAATTCTTTATCATTACACCTATTAAATCCTTCTTTAAAAGAATCTCTCCATCCCTTTATAGTTTTTCCTATATTTTCAATTGCTAATAACGAAAATATATCTGAAGACATAGGAGTAATAAAATAGTCACATGCTAACAAAATAGCTCTATTAATAGCGCCTAATGAAGGACCCATATCAAAAATAACATAATCATATTCTTTAAAACGCCCGATCAAGTCATTAAATGTTAAAGTCGTTCTTATTCCTCTTTCTCCACCTGACAAAGAATCTTTCCAATCAGAAGCCAGCGTATCCTCAAAAAGGGCAAGTTGTGGATCCCCTGCTATAAAATCAAAACCGAAATCCTCTAAATAATATTTTTTCACTTCTTTAACATATCCAATTCCTTGATTTACTGGCTTTATCACATCATAAATAGTAAATCCCTTTTTTTCATAATATATTTCTGTGAACAATTCATCTCTGAAACAATAAATTGTCGCATTACACTGCGGATCTGCGTCTACTAATATAATTTTTTTCCCTTGTTTTGCAAAAAAAGCTGCTAAATTACAAGTTAATGTAGTCTTTCCAACGCCGCCTTTATTATTAAACATAGCAATTGCTTTCATAAATAATTATCCTCTCTTAAATACTCTTTTATATCCTAAAATAACATTATTCTATTTCTGTCGCCTCTTCTATCCACTGTCGCAGCTTATCTTGTAATAGCTTCTTATCTGGCAAATATAATTTATACTCAGATGCATATATATTAGCATCTGGGGGTAAGGTCAATTTTACCATGGCTTCCTTATTCTCTTTACACAGTAAAATACCAACCGTAGGATTTTCGAATTCAGTTTTTACTTCTCTATCGTAATAATTAACATACATTTGCATTTGACCTAAATCTTGATGCGAAAGCGTACCTACTTTTAAATCAATTAATACATAACATCGCAAATGTCTGTTATATAATACAAGATCCACAAAATAATCGTCTTCATCAAATGTAAACCTCTTCTGGCGTTTTTCAAACAGAAACCCTTTTCCCATCTCCATCAGAAATGCCTGTAATTTGTTAATAATTGCTGTCTCCAAATCACTTTCTACATATTCGGACTTTTCTTCCATACCTAAAAATTCAAGTACTGTTGGCTGTTTCAATAAATCTTCTGGTTTTTCTACTATATTCCCTTTCTTGGCTAACTGCAATACCGCTTCCTTATTACGACTCAAAGCTAACCGCTCATATAAACTGGAACCATATTGACGTTGTAATGTTCTGCAATTCCAACCTTCATTATATGCCTCTATCTCATAAAAATTTCTTTCATCTATATTTTCTATCCTCATTAGAATAAGATAATGAGTCCATGTTAATTTAAATGGAATTTCCTCTTTTCCTAAAATCCGAATCAATGATTCGGATTTCGAATTCTCCAACCTCTCAAAAATTGCTCCAGAAATCCTATTCCCAAATTTCAAATAAAATTTTCTCATATTTTCTAAATTATCCACAGAAAATCCTCTTCCATATTTTTTCGTGAGTTTCAGTGACAACTGTTTCAAAACAGATTTTCCATATTTTGCTCTAATATTCCCTTGCTGCTCATCTTCAACAATTCTTTTTCCTACTAAAAGATTTGTAACTATCTGTAATAAATTTACTTGTTTAAAAGCAGTTGACCGTGCATTTTCAACAATCTCACTTACTTGTCCATATAAATATTCAACAGCATGTTCTTCCAATTCAATCATACTCTTTTTTTCCATATTTCTCCTTCTGCTATTTTATAAAACATTTTCCATTACGAATTTTTACTACAAAAAGTCACCAATTCTATTTGTCCGCCTGATACTGTCTAATCCGTAACCACCCATTTTATCCGCAAAATCCGTACTTTCCGGCACAAAGCAGTACCAATCATCACTCATTTTTGCACCTAGACACTCTAGGACACGAAGTATTCCACAGCGTTATTGGGGAAAAATTCTTTAAATTCTCCATATAATTGAGCCGCCAACGTCTTGTTGCGGGCCAGCACCAGGGTCGGCTTGTTCAGCGCCTGGATAATGTTTGCCATGGTAAAGGTCTTGCCGAAGCCTATGACGCCCAGCAAGATCTGGAATTGGTTGCCCTCCCGGAAGCCCTTCACCAGCTTATCAATAGCCTGGGGCTGATCGCCGGTAGGGACGTATTGTGATACTAATTTAAAATGATCCATGATAATAATCTCCTCAAAGCAATAAAAAATTACCTATAAGAACTCAATGACTTCGTAATCAATATTGGTTCTTTCAAATTATAACCCCGCTCTGTATCATAATAATTATATTTTCTTAAAACTTGCGCAACGTCTTGTAATTCTACCTTAGCCTTAGGTCCAATCCATATTTCTTTGACAAAATCTTCTTTAATATTTGAAAAGTACAACTCCATATATGAAATTAATCTCCCATTAGCAACTCTGAATTTAGGCTCTGAAAATGTAAAATTTCCCACTTTCATTTCATATCCATATGGACATGCATTTAATATCAAACGCCATTCTTCTTCCTCTGCAAAACTAGGATGTTTACATAAAGAAAATTCCGTTTTGTAATTTAAATTAAATTCAAATCCTAAACCTGAATTATTCATGAGCATATAAAAATGCTTGATACTACAAAGCCTTGAACCAGTTCCCTTGAAATCAATCGAATTATCCACAAAAATGGGTAGACTTTCCCCTTGGAATCCGATTGAATTATTTTGAACTGTCAAGGTACGTTAATCGTTGCTATTCCAACTGTACAGTTAGCTGCTGAATATTCTTCAGTGTCTTGTAGAACTCCTTTTTATAAGGACAGCTACTGCATAGTTTGAATGTTATATATCTTGCTGAACGGACTGCTCTTGCAGCAATCTTTATCAGCTTTAAACGAATGGTATCCACCTGCTGCTTTCGCATGTTTGCAGGAAGTACCAGTCGCCTGAACCAATTGAATAAGTTGTAGGCAAGCATGTGAAGTCGCATGCGGTTGGCATTTACTGCTTTGGAATGACTGCTGACAGCAGCAAAGTCAAATCCGCTTTTGCCCTCTTTGATAAAGTTTTCCATCCTGCCGCGGCCACAGTAAAACTGGATAATCTGATAAGGTTCCATATCCATGTTTGTAACAATAAAGGTGTACATATGCGTCAGCTGACCGTATGGTTTTTCGATTTTGAAAACCACGCGCCTTGGATAATCCCAAGAGCCGGCCTGATATAGGAATTCACCATAAGTTACAGCATAACTGATCTGGTCCCCTTTGGTTGCTTCGTACAGGTTCTCCTCTTTATCCGAAGCAAGGGCAATGAGTGAGGGATTCTGTTTTAAACGGATGGCATAGGAACAGCCATTCATCTCGCATGTTTTGTAAAGCTTAGGAGATGAAAAACCACTGTCGCCACGAAGATATGTTTTGATGCCTCTTTCCAGATATTCCTGAAAAAGGGGTTCCATAAATTGATCTGCATCGTTGCTGCAGTGGAGTGTCCCATCGCGAAGTTCTGCCTTGAGCAGATCCCCGGTCAGGCCATCATAGCAAAGCAGAGGATGATATCCGTGTGCCTGATAATGGAAGTTGAAACCTTCCCCTTCCTGATTGCCGTAGGTACTAAACAAAGTACTGTCCAGATCCAGAAGCATATGCTCCGGACACTTTATGGAGTAGATGATATCCCTAAGGCTTTTATCAATGTCATCAAACTGCAGGAGTGTATTTTCCTCCATACGGTTGAAAAATCTTGACAA
>OFEY01000508.1_pt1 | contig 33411 bp, 24 predicted proteins | sample 1521251 | NCBI WGS metagenome assembly OFEY01 (sample SAMEA3504100, study PRJEB24116) | mouse gut metagenome | biome: mouse gut; feature: mouse-associated habitat; material: faeces | place: Denmark | collected 2011
CGGTAAAAGTCGATAAAATCAAGTGTTTTAAACCTAATCAGCAGACACTAAATAGGGAGCAGCAAGAGGATTTAGCACATACGCTTGGGATGGACATACAGGAAATTGAAAGACGATTAGTTGGAAAAAATAAAGAGGATGAATTTATCTTAATACTTCTTTTTATGGAAGTTTGTAAAAGCATAACGGCTTTTGATGAAGGGGTATCTCAGTTGTTAAAGACGGCAACTTCTGATTTGCTAGTAGAATTACAAAATGGGAATAGGTTTATGTTGGAGATAAAGCATACGGATAAAGAGCGATATACTATTAGTGCGGGGAATCTTCAAAAAAGAATGGATTATGCAAGTAAATATGGATTGGAATTATTTTTTGCTATTTCAATTAAAGGGTACTGGATGTTATTTGATGCAGAATATGTGAAAGAGAAACATGGAAAGATAGAAATCTCTGATTTAATGAAATCTAAGTTGGATGAAATACTTGGTTGTATTAGTTATGTTTTTCCAAAGGAATTAAGAATAAAAAGTGTTTATTCTACAGATGAAGCAGTAAAATCTACAGGAATACATTTTTCTCCATATGGAAAGTTGGTATCGTATGAATTATATTATGATAATAGGAAAATTTTTAGAGTAAAAGGAGAAAATAGTCCGTATATTGGCTATACAATGATTTTGGAAGCATTACAGGATAGACTTTCAATGGATACACAAATTATTGAGCAATCAGGTAACTATACAGTTATTAATGAATCGTTTTCAAATGATTTTAATGCTATATCAGAATATAAATTTTTATTAGCGCCGATTGAACACACTGTATATGAGGATGAAGAAAAATATACTGCTCATACATATATTGAAAAAGCAAAAGTTGACGCCACTCTTCTTAATATGCGTTTTCAATTAGGACATATTAGAGGAATGATGCAATATTTGGTCGATAATGGAGTTGAGATAATGTATATAAAAAATAGTTTGATATACAAATTAAAACCTCAACAATAATATGATGAAAAAGATAAATCAATATCAACCTATAATTGGTAATTGAGGATTATAGCAGTAATATAGATAAATCAATAATAGTTGTGAATAAAGGCACTGGAATTAAACATTCCAGTGCCTTTTTCTTATACCAAATTATTTTGGTCGTCTTTATATTTCTAAAATATTTGCATATAAGATTATGCAAAAAATCAAAATAATCAAATCCCTAACATAATATCATAATACAGATAGGATACAGATGAACATGAATCTATTTTCATGCTATGTGACATTTATAAATAATCAGTTGAAAATAGAGAAGAAAAGTGGTAGAAAAATTAAAAATTATTGAAAAGTTGATAGACAGAGGGATTGAAGAAATTTCTACCAAGATATGTACCAAAAGAAAATAATAAATATGCTTTTATATAAGCCCATAAGCAAATAAGTAATATATTAAATTTTTATACTTTATCCTTTGTATTTTTCGTTCATTTGTATATTATCTATTAACGAAGAAAGGAACAGATAAAAGAATCATGAATACAGATAATTACATATTTTCTAAACAGATATATAAGTCTATAAATAAAGATGGAAGTGTCAGGCAGTTGGTTTCCATTGACATTCAGCTAAAGGATATAGGGATTTCCCTTCCGACACCATTTACAGCATTTCTTTTGGAATATCAGAGCAGAAAGACATCCACAGTGTCTATGGTAGCCAGCCTGATAGTAAGATTCCTGAATTATCTCTTTTTTGAAATGGAGTGTCCGATCACATCTATAAGTGAACTGACATTCCAACAGGGAAAAGATTTCCTGTCAGATTTGTCCTGCCAGAGCGGAGGAAAAACACAGTATGCGGAGTATCTTACAAAATTCTATTATTTCTGTAAAAATCAGGAAATGGCTGAGATCAAAGATTTTAAGAAAAGACCTTCTTCCACATATAAAAAGAACACAGAAAATATTTTTAAAGGCAAATACAGAGTAGATCCAAAGAAGGCTGTTGATACCATCCATGAGATTGATGCTGCGTATCTTCCGATGCTCTTCGACACAGCGAGGGATATTGCACCCGATATTTATCTTGGCCTGTTCTTTCAGTTTGCAGGGGGACTCCGTGCAAGCGAGGTTGTTTCCGTAGAATACAGCAATATCAGGTTCATTAGAGAAGATGGTGTTTTTGCCCTGTCATTAAAGCTGGAGGATAAGGATTTAAGACCAGATTTAGCCAGTGCATTTATTTCCAAAGTAAAAAGGAACAGGACACAGACAGTACTTCCCATTTTCGGTGACGGGCTGGAAAAGGCATATGAGACTCATGTAAAACTCTACAGGAAAGAAAATGTAAGTGCAGTATTTATTGATAAAAATGGGAACCCGATGACGGTAAATACATACTGGAAGAGATTCGGCCGCGTAAAAAGGGAATTTATCAGAAGGCTGTATGAATGCCTGAACATGGAAACGCAGATATATGCCCTGTTTTTGGAAAGCTATGAGTGGTCTGCCCATATCGGCAGGGGTACCTATTCCAACATTGTTGCACAGAATGCAAATAATATCGGTGAGATTGCAATCATGAGAGGGGATTCCAGTCTATCTTCTTCCCTGCCATACTTAAATGATAACAGATCGGTGGGAAAGAAGGTACAGGATACCTTTGACTTCTTCTATAAGAGGGATGAGTCATGAATAGGATTGTCATGACAATAGAAATTGAAAAAGAATACGGAGTGCCTGCAAGTGTTACCCGCTCAGCCATTAAAAGATCCCAGATAAAGAATCAGAAGACAGATGGACTTATATCAATTGCATTGCAGGAGGCAGAGCCGATCATATTTGATTACCATGCGAGACAGGACAGCTATACCTGGCAGGAGGTTGCAAAGAAGCTCTGTGCATCCCCAGGCAATCAGCAGTTAAGACAAATTATTGACTCTATCCTTCCGCATTACTGTTTAGCCAGCGGAACTTATTATCCGATCAAAGATGCAGAAGACGTGCTAAGTCATTTGGAATATTATCATGTAAAGAAATATAAGGATAAGTTCTACTATCTGGAAGGCGGCAGGGAAGATTTCTATATCACCAATTACTTTACGATCTCTGAATTCAGACAGGCATTTGATAAAAAGTATGAAGCGATAAAGGAGCATGGGAAAAAGAAGCTGAAATTGCAGAATTTCAGTAAGATCAAAAGCCAGTTGGGGAAAGCATATCCTGTGGAAGAGGTCAATCTGTTTGGATTTTATGAATACATGATCCCTTGGGAGTACATGGAACAACTCATAAAAGATTATCATAACTACTATGCAGTAAAAGAGACAAAAGATCCCTATGACAGATATGAGAAAGAAATAAAAAATCTTGGTAATGGACAGGGGAAGAGTGGCAAGACTCTGGAGCTTTTTGATGCATTCGTAAACCGACAATTGGAAAAGACAAAAAATCAGATGCAAAAAGTGAAGACAATGGTTTCCCTGCGGAAATACCTGTCAAATGTCTTGGATAAAGAGATTTATCTATATAAAAATGAGGAGATCTGCAGCCTGATAAAAAGTGCAAAGATTGGACAGCGGGAAAATGCAGGATTATGTTTGTTCCTAAAATTTGTTGCTGAGGAATATTATGAGGAAGATTGTGCTTTTGATGTGAGATTATCACCCAAAAGAGAGGCAAAGGTAAAATCAGAGAAGGATTTCTATACAGAAGAAGAGTGGGAAGGATATGTAAATTTCATTTTCGATATAGACCTGCATATCGAAAAGGCATTTGCTGCTCCTCTTTATGCTAAATACTGGCTGTACTGCATACTGCAATGCTCCCTTGCATGGAGGATGGAAGATATTTTAAATATACCTGCCCTACAGATACAGGGGATTGAAAAATATACACTGGAATGGTTTGAACAGAATGAATTTACTTATGCTTCAGCATGGGAGATCATAAATGCTGCAAAAAGATTCATAGAGCAGGACAGGGTGAACAAAACAGGAGCAAAAAGGCATTTTATCATCCTGAACAGTTTTGCGATTGCTACTGCAATAGGCTTTATTATCTGTGAAAAGCACAGGCAGGATGCAGGAGATGCGGATCTGTTTGGAAAATTCTGGCTGAACTACAGGATAATGGTAAACCAGCTTGGATCAGAAATAGAGGGTTTTTCCAACTTGAAAGCAGCAAGAACAATCCTTTCTTTTGCAAATGAAACTGCTTCCCATATGGATCATTCGGGGCGGGCGGTAAGCATTGCTTCCTATATGCGGTCGCATATTGCAGGAAAGAGTGGTTTTTCTGATATGACTGCTACCTATTTAAAGAGTTCTTTTGATGAAAGGGAACTGCTCTCCCTGCCTGCAAAGATGGGGGAGATTGGCCTGTTTGGGTGGCTCTATAATGAAATCTTAACGGTCATGGATGAAAAAACTAAACCTGATAAAGAAGAACTGATCGGAGTTATCAGGGAAAACATTGCACCTGTCAGATTAGAAGGATATTCTGGATATTTATTGCAGGAGCAGAAAAAAAGGTCAGAGATTATGGAAGAGATCATGGGGTATGAAGGAGATAGCTTAAAAGAATTGTGTGCAGGTTTGAAAAGTGGAAAAAAACAGGGGAAGAAAGAAGATATCTATTGTATAAGATCATCTTGTCCATATCCGACATCGCTAAACTGTGAGCTGTGTGGGTATGCTGTCCCTTCTATCCATGCCATACATGTGATCGGGCAGGAGGCATCAGGTCTATTGGACAGGCTGTTAAGCGGGCAGGGGACTGACAGGGACAGAGAAAGATGTTCCTTCCAGTTGTTTAAGCTGCTGACGATCTTAAAAGAAGCAAAGGAAGAGTTCGGGGAGAAATTTGTATCTTCATTTGCAGATTATAAGGATATTGGCAGAAAACTGGAAGAACTGCAAAATATAAAGAAAGGGGTGGAATAATGGGTGCAGTAACGGATGGAATGGATATTACAGATTATATGGAAAGCGACAGGCAGGAGTACCTGCTGATGCACAATAAAGTAACAGATGACTTTTCAGATGAAAAATATGGGGAGATGTTCCAAAGCCTGAAAAAAGAAGGGATCATTGTAAATGACTGTTATCATGACGTGGAATGGGTGTTAAAGGGGAGTGACGGAAGAAAGTCCCATGTAAGATTTGATATGGAAGAAAGTGAACCGTGGGATGAAAGGCTGAAGCATTTTGCCCTGTTAAAACTGGATAAGCAGAAAGCGGACATTCATTCCACAAGTGTCAATTTAAAAAGGATCAAGATGGAGCTGTCACAGACAGGTTATCTGGACATGGATATGCTGCTTTCATACAGGGAGAATATTGGGAAGTATAACAGGAGCAGGAGAATGTATCTGTCTGCCTTCGGGGAATTTCTGGCATTCATAAACAGGGAAAATACAAAAGAATATCTGGAAGCTGTAAGCAGTGTTCCGCAGATCCATGTGGTAAAGCCAAGGGATCTCCCATGCTACGAGAGTATCCTTCTTTTTGATCACATTATCAGTGATTTCATACAAAGGACAGGTATAGAAGAAAAAGCTAGATATTACCCAGTATTGATATGGTGGAAGATATCCAGTGTGATACCGCTGCGTCCAAGTGAGGTATACCAGCTTCCCAGAGATTGTATCTATGAACGGAATGGGAAATATTATATCCATATTGAACGGGTAAAGAACAAATATAAAAGAAAGCAGTTTTCCAGCCCGATCATCAAGGATTTTGAGATCAGGGAAGACATTTATTCTATTATCATGGATTATATAGACCATATAAATAAGATCTCTGATTCGGATGAAACAGGATATCTGTTTTCTATTAATACATTAAAAGAGACAGCAGGATTAAGGTCAGAGGATAAAGATGTGAAAAGGCTTACCCATGTCACCATGCAGACCATATATAAGCATTTCAAGGAAGAAATCATTGAGCAGGAATACGGCTACCATGTTGTACCTTTGGGGCAGAGAAAAAATGAAAACGACATCGAAGAGGTCAAGTTTGGAGATGTACGTCATCTTGCCATCATTAATTTAATGATGATGGGATATAATCCGCTCTATATCATGGAGCTTGCTGGGCATCATAAACTGAATACACAGATGGGATATTACAACCATGTGGACATATTTGCAACTGCAAAGTCGCATGTACTGAAAGAAATGATAAAAAGAACAGAAAATAACATGGATTTCAGGGATTATGGCAGTGGGGATTATGTGCTGCAGAAAAATAAGTTGGGCGCTTCTTATTATGACCTGCCACTGGTATTTGACGGGAAAGGCAGATGCAGAAGTAAGGATTTCCCCTATGAATGTGTTTACACGGAATGTATCTTCTGCCCGCACTTTGTCCCTGACAGGAATCTGAGCAGGGAATATTATGATGCACTAAAAGAAGAAAATGAAAAAAACATGGAAGCATTGCAGATGGAACTGAAACTGCTCATGCAGGATTATACAGATAACAGAAAGTTTGAAAAAGTGGGAAAAAAGATCGGAGTCACTTTAAACAAAAAAATACTGATCAATGCCTATCAGCATATACGGGAGGAAAAAGAATGAATGGAAGACCACAGATATATACAGATGAATATCTGGATGAAAAACTGAATGGATTTATTGAAAAATATCCTGACAGGGCCATAAGTTATCCTGAACTGGAAAAAGAGACAGGGGTGCCAAAGCATATCTGGAAATACAGGAAAGCTGATATTATCAGAAGTTATAACAAAAATAGGAATAACAAAGCACCTGAACCATCGGGAAGGGTTATGCTCCCGTCAGTAGATGATGTCATGGCAAAGTATGGGGACAAGCCTGAACTATTAAAAACCTATATAGGGAAACTGCTGGAGCTTTTGGCTAAAGCGGACAGCTATAAAAATGAAGAAAGGACCATACAGGAGCTGGAGCAGAAATACCAGTCCCAAATCGAAGAGCTGACGGCAAAAAATAAGCAGCAGGAAAAGACAATAAGACAATTGAATAAAACATTAAGCGGTTTGATGCTGGATTCACAGTACCCTGACAGGAGGAAAACAGAAGGCATCAGGGAAAATGTGCTGGAATTTTCTCCTGAAAACAGGAAGAAATACAGGGACCTGCTGGATGGGTTCTTGCTTTAAGAAAATTTGGGCAAATAATAAAATATTATGCCATAAAATAAAATCCAATAACAGAAAACAAAATATTATGACATTTTATGTCACGAAATAAAACCAGTGGCCTCACAGCAGGCCACTGGTACAGAAACCATGAAATGAACAGGCAGCCGCTGTCATGGCGGCTGTTTTAATATGAAAAAGAAAGGAAGGAAGGATGGATTGCATATGCAGTTTGATATAAAAAATGAGGAAGACAGAAATAAGCTGTCATATGAGGTAGCATTTTACATCATGGCGATTGGTCATGATACGAAGAAGTTCCTGTATATCCCTGAAGAATATGTAACAGACGGAGGTTTCCCGCTTGGCAGGGTGTGGGCAGGATTAAAGGCTTCCTATGACCAGAATAAGTTATCAGAGGATGATATAAGGTTTTTGCTGAAGCTGAAGATGCAGCTTACCGATTCGCCGCAGAAAAACATGGAGAAATGGATCAGAAAAGCGGATGAGGTGGAAATGTATTATAAGGAGCATGATACTTTATCCATGCCAAATACAACCCTGTTCCATGATGGCACAAGCATGTTTTACTGGATACACCATCAGAAAAATTACCATAAACAGGGCACGCTTTCCATGTACCAAACAGAGCGGCTTGAAAGGATAGGGATACAGTGGATCAGGCCGAAGGAAAAGACTGGATGGGACAAGGCATATGGTTATGCCGAGCAGTACTATGAAGAAAACGGGCACCTGTTTGTTACTAAGAAATATGTTACTCCTGATGGATTTGAGCTTGGGAAGTGGATCTGGGAGCAGAGGGACAGGTACCTTGGGCTGTCAAAAGGGGAGATCAGTGATGAAGAAATTGATATGCTGGAGGATATAGGGATGTTCTGGGAGGACCTTAAAAATGCGGAATGGGACTGGTTTGTCGGGTTACTTCGGGAGTGCATCAGGAAAACGAAGAAGCCGTTTGTGATTGGGAAAAATTATAGATATAAAAATTTTGCACTTGGAGAGAAAGTAAGAGAAGTGATTCAGCAATATGCAAATGGAAGTCTGACAGCAGAGCAGGAGAAAGAACTGAGACAGGCAGGGTTTAATTTTAGCAGGCATTTTAAGTAAAAAAATGGGAAATCAGAGGCCCTAATTTTTTAGAGCCTTTATTATTTTCAATAATTTCAGTCTATCTTTTTTAGAGGCAATACCAGCATCTTCAAGTGTACTATTAAATTGTTTCAAACTTTCCTTATAAGAATTATTCTTGAATATATGCTGATTAATTGAATTATATTTCTGCTTAATATTGTATCTGATTGTAGATACAATTAAGATTACAATTATTATAAGTGTTATAGAGATTACCACAATACCCCAAAATGCGTATCTATTTATTCCCAGCATAGCATTCCCTCCCATTGACTTTTTTCAATCATTTGAAAGGAAATAAAAAAAGACAGAATGTTCCTAACAAATGAAACTAATCACCAGTCGAATATTCAAAACAACAATAGCCAAAGTTTTTCATTGACAAATCTCAAACTGACTATATAAGTTTTGAAGATTCTTGCTAGGAAAATCTATCCTTTACTAAAAAAGCAAGAAATAAATATTTATAGAGCAAATATTACATACTAAACTTATTTATATAAATGTTACTATACTTTATGCTAATATGTCAATATTATTATTGAAAATTTTGATTAAGATTTCTACTAATTTTCGACAAAAATGAATAGAAAGCTGCTTTTTGATTAGAATGTTAGAATTTTAGTTTAGTTTCCCGAACGGGTCGAGCGCATCTCAAATAAAAAATATGGGGATTGTCCAGTGGACGATCCCCATATTTTTTATGGCCCTGACCAAGGTTGTCCGCCTGCGGACAAATTGTTTCTGCGAGCAGGAACAATTTCCTTGGTAGTGCAGCAGCGCGGAACGTAAAAGGGTGAGACAATCTGTTCATGGTTTTCCCGCGTGCGGGGAAAGCATAGATTGGCGAGACCCGTTTCCTAACGTAGAGCCATGAGTTCAGACTTTATAAGAAAAGGGATTGTAATTACTGAATTAGCAGTTGATAACCTTTTCTTGGGGAACCCCTTACTTTAGATCAGCAGATTACTTTATGATAAGGAAGGGGATTTCTACAAGAATGATGTAAATTAATTTAGAATTAAACTTAGAAAGGTTATAGATTGATTTTATATTATATCGTAACTATAATAAATTTAGTATAGGATAAGTTTTACAGCCTTTTACATTAAAGTTATTCTTATTTGTAAATAACTTTAATGAGATAACAGAAAGGATTAGAAATAAAGAATGGCAGGTAATAAATTTAATATTGGATTTATTGATTTGGTATATCCATATTGTTGGATTTATGGCATAGCGAGGTTATTTTATTGCAAAAAAATGAAGGAAAGTATAAAAAAAGAATATAATTTGGAATTTTTTTAGGATAAATTGAAAACAATCAGGAGGAACAGAAGATGAGTTTTGATGCCCATGAGGAAAAAATAAGAAAGATTTTTTCAGGAGATGCCCAATTTATAATACCAAGAAACCAAAGAAGATATGTTTGGGAGGAAAAGCAATGGAAAGAATTATTGGGAGATATTGAGTATATTAAGAAACGTAAAAAGGATTCTAATAAAGATATCTCACACTTTTTGGGCAGTTTTGTATTACAGGAAAAAGAATTCTTTTATGAAATAATTGACGGACAGCAGAGAATAACAACACTGTTCATTATACTATCAGCAATCTGTATCAGACTTAATGAAATAGATAGTAAAGAAGAACATGGGAAAACGAGGCAGTATTTAAGCGGAAACATAGGTTTGCAGTCACAGTTTATGAGATTGAAGAATGGAAGTATTGCTAATATTTCATTTATTATGTCACAAGCATGTGAGTATAGAAAAAATCTTAGCAAAGCTAATCTTTTGGACAGATCATTAATGAGCAAAGAAAGTGGTGGAAATAAGCAGGTATTGGAGTGTTTATATTTTTATTATAATTATTTTGCAGAGAACTGTAATACTTTAGAGGAATTAGTGATAATCAGAGATATTATTTTGGATATGAAGGTTATACATATTGCGTCTGAGGATGAATTGGACTGTTATGATATTTTTGAGATATTAAATGCAAGGGGAGTAGATCTTGAGGACAGTGAGCTATTGAAAAATTATATTTTTAAATATGCACAGCCTCAGTATACTATTGATAGGGCAAAAGAAATTTGGACTAAGATAGAAAAAAATATGGAAGAGTGTAATGGGAATATGGAACAATTCTTATCGCATTTCGTTACATATAGATATTGTAAACCGACAAAAGACGAAGGAGTTTTTCGGATTATTAAGGCAAACACTAATAAAAATGAAGTGAATGTTTTATTAGACAATTTACTTGAAGCAAGCAGACGATATATTGCGTTTTATCATCCAGAAAAGGCTAATAATCCTACTGTAGTAAAGTGTCTTCAATTTTTTGCATTAGTGAAGCATCGGCAATTTCGGCCTTTATTTATGGCATTAATGGATACAAATGATGAAGGCTACTATACAGATAAGCAATTGGATGATATCTGTACTTATCTAAAGAATTTTTCATTTGCATATACACTTGTTATGAGGAATGCCTCAAATAATATAGATACAAAAATTCACGAGCTGTCTCAAGAAGTGTATAAGCAGCATTCGGAAATAATATTAAACAAAATAAAAATAGAACTAAATAAATTTTATCCTGAATATGACGAGTTTGAGGCAGCGTTTCTTAACATTGGATTTTCCAATAAAAACAGAAAATATTCAAATTCAAATAATAGAAAGAGGATGCGCTATATTCATAGTGAGATTGAGGAATATGAACAGGAAACAAATGAACTGACATGTAACCTTAAAGAATGTAATTTAGAGCATATTATGAATGATTCAGACAGTAATATGTATACCAGCAGGGTTGGGAATATTCTTCTTTTGTCAGAACATATAAACAATAATATGGGAAGTGCTTCATTTATTGAAAAGAAGGAAAAACTTAAAAGATCTCAATTAGCTACGGTTAAAAAATTTCTTATAAATTATGGGGACTCTGATGAATGGGATGAAGAAAAAATAGAACGGAGAACAAGAGCAATAGCAAAATTGGCGTATGACAAAGTTTGGAAATTGAAATAATTGATAGACATCAAAATGAGAATAAAGAAAGAGAATACTGTATTTAGTCGTACATAAAAATTTCATGATTTCAGGAAATCCACATATCCCAATGTAAAGGCAACACGGGTAAGCGGGCTGCTCGACCCTTATGCTTTACCCGAATGGAGACAATAGAGATGCTGAAAAAGAAATTTTTAGCAGCCATACTCTGTGTGGCAGCAGCACTGGCCGACATAAGTCTGGCAAATGCAGCACAGGTGGCAATTACTGATATGGAAGGGACAGCAGAAGCTGCTGCTCCAGACATATCTGGATATGAAGAAGAAATGATCTCTCCTAAGGCAACTGGAAGTGAAATGATCAAAAAGGAAGCTGTATATAATGAAATCCCAGACAGCCATACTGCATCTGGGCAGGCAGCGGTTTATGCATCACTGACACACCATCATACAAACAGCTGCTATACACAGCACAGCCATACAGGCAGCTGCTATGGCTCCTGTACAGGAACGGCACAGGACCCTTATTTTGAAGACTATGGGGAAATGGGCGAGCTGAGAGGAAAAGGCTACACCTGTTCCAAATGCGGCAGGCATATACATACATGGCATATTGATGACGGGGATACAGGAAAACAAAAAGGAAGCGTATGCGGCAACAGAACGCTTACTTGTACTTTGGGTACATCAAAAGTATTGACCTGTGGTTACACGGAAGGACATGATTATGTGCTGTCACAGACAGCTTCAGCAACCTGCACCTCCAATGGATATTACAGATATACATGTACATGCGGTGCCTCTTATGATACCCCGATCCCTGCCACAGGGCATACAACCCCATCAGGTTATTCTTTTGCATCCAATAACAACATTGAAAACGGAACAAAATACAAAAACTGTGCCAAATGCGGAGCAAGATTGGAAACCTTATACAGGCAGATCGTATATGTCCGTTACCAGAATGCGGATGGAACATTTGGCAATTATAATGCAGAAAGGGACGACTACAGAACAGCGGATGGAAGTACAATATTTGGATGGAACAGGGCAGAGGATACCACATATAAAGCGGCCGTTCTGGTGTGGGATAATAACAGCAACATTGTTCCTGCATATGCAAGGGCAGGATATGTGACTGTCTATAGGAAGTCTTTGGATTATACTGTAAGGCACTATCAGCAGAATATAAACGATTCAGGGTATACCTTAAAAGATACGGAATCTTTTTCAGCTTCTTCTGGAAGCAATATCTCACCTGCTGTGAAAACTTACACAGGCTTCACAAGCCCTGCAAGGCAGACAAAAGTGTTGGCAGCAGAAGGAAAGACAACTGTTGATTACTATTATACAAGAAACAGTTATACTGTTACCTGCATAGATGTTGTAGACTCTAAAGATGGTAAAATTCTTGGTAAATCTACTTCCCCAATTAATTATGATGCAACTGTAAAAGGTTCAGATTTAGGTGCTGATACTGCTGATAATACTTATTATAAACAGTATAGATATGTAAGTGATACTAATGCAACTGTCACAACAGATGGAGCCACAGTTTACAGGATATTTAAGTTTTGCTATACAGAAAAAACTTCCAGCATTACATGGAATGATGAAGATGATAAAGATGGGTTGAGGCCTGAAACATATACATTAAAGCTGAAACAGAATGGCAGAGTAATTAGTGAGGCTACACTGTCATCAGATCAAACAAGTTATACATTTTCTAATATACCTAAATATGATGAAAATGGAAATACATTTGATTATGAAATAGAACCAGTCATTTCTGACAGGTATAAAATCTCAAAAGATGAAGAAGGCAATACAATCATAGAATATCAGAAATCTGTATTTTCTGTATCAATACCAAAATCAATAACACTTGACGGAAGAACAGGGAATGCAGACTATGTTATTACAGTGAGCGGTGTTTTTTATTATAATGATACACTGACCGTAAAACCAACAGCTTCATTTATCATGGCAGACAGAAACAGTATTTCCACAATGCAGGCGAATGTGGTACAGGATAAGACAGGTTTCACCAAAGAAGATGGAGTGGCAAACGGAACAACAGCTAAAGGTTCTGTTCAGGCTGATCAGACATATTTTGCAGGCCTATGGCAGGGCAGCTTCCATTTTGATATAAAATTTGAAATGAAAAATTGAGGAGAATAGGGATTCCGTAAACAGGAGTCCCTATTCTTTTATAAAGATCAGGAATGCCAGCAAATCAGGGCTTTTTTTGTAAACAAATACAATAAATTATTGAGATAGAACAGAAAAAAATTATAAACTGCCATAGGCATTGTAATATATATCATCCTAAAAATATTAGGAAGAAAAGGAGAAAAATAAAAATATGAAAAATAAATACTTATTAACAAAATTAACAGCAGCAGGGACTATGGCAGTAATGCTCATGCCCATGAGTGCTTTTGCAGCAGTAACAGAAGACCAGAGTGTGGCACAGGAAGAAGCAGATACAGGGACTACAAGGGACACGGATGTATTATATTCACAGGCATCAAAGTATTCCGTAGTCATCCCAAAACGTATTGTCCTTGACGGAAAGACAAAAGCATCTGACTACACAGTAAAGGTATCAGGAGACATTTCTTCCGATAAACAGGTATCTGTGGCACCACAGGATGCACTTGAAGATGTGGAAGGCATCAACTTCTATATGGTGGACCAGGCTGCAACTGGAACAAAGAAAGCAGATGTTGAAGCCACTGTTACACAGGGGGAAACGGTATGGTCCAGTAAGGAAATCTGTGAAACAGACGGGACAACGAAGGACGGAAATGTATCTGCACCAACGATTACGGCAGGAAGCTGGAAAGGAACCTTTACATTTAACATTGCATTGCAGGATGCACAATAATTTCTGAACAGACAATTTTATATGATAAAACCAGGGGACATTCATTTTTATAATGTCCCTTATTTTAAAGGAGGCAAGGTATGAAAAGATATAAATGCAAAAACATGACCGCTCTTATCCTTCTGTCCATGCTGGGCCTTACTGCAATGCCTGTATATGCAGATGTGGCAGAATTTCAGGAACCAGTGACGGGAATGGGAGAATCCAGTGCCGAATGTGAAGTAGTATATAAAGAGACATATGATTTTTCGGAAACGATACCCAAATATCCCGAAGAACTGGATGCCACGGCAACTGGTTATGAAGGCGTCTATGACGGAAAAATGCATGGGATCACTGTGAGACCAAATATGGAAGATGCAGCCATCCTGTACAGTACTGACGGGAAGAAATATACAGCAGAGAAACCCATGTATGCAGATGTTGGGACCTATACCATTTATTATAAAGTGGAAAAGGAAGGGTATACGGCTGTCACGGGCTCTGCAGCGGTCAGGATAACAGAAGCAGTGATCGGATATACTTCCAGCGATTACAGCGGACTGTATGACGGCATGGAACACAGCATCAGTCTTCTGGTCCATACAGATGGATGCAGGATCTTATACAGTGAAGACGGGGTAAATTTTACATCAAAAAAGCCTGCATATAAAGATGCAGGGACCTATGTGGTCTATTATAAGCTCATGAAAGATAACTATACCACTGTAACAGGAAGCAATAAAGTCATTATCGGGAACAGGGCGATAGATTTCACCTCCAATGACTATGTTGGGACCTATGACGGGAAGCCGCATGGGATCGGGGTATCCGTGTCTACAGATGGATGTGAGATCCTTTACAGCACTGACGGGATAAACTATACATCCCAAAAACCAGAATATAAAGAAGCTGGCACCTATGTAACTTACTTTAAGATCATAAAAGAAGGATATGAAACGGTGTCAGGAAGTAACAGGGTCGTTATCAGACCAAAGGCTGGCATGGCAGGCAGTGATACAGATGGCCATTCCAATGGAAGTACGGGAGACAAGGTTTCTGATGTGCAGACAGGAGACAACAGCCATATTCTGGCATTTGCCATGATGCTCCTGTTATCAGGGACAGGCCTGATAAAGTTAAACCAAAAGAAAGAGGAGGAGAAAGATTATGAAGATAAATAAACACATGTCAAGAGTGGTCTCTGCCATGCTCAGCCTTGCGATGGCATTTGGCAGTGTGCTTCCCACACAGGCAGCAGAAGTTATCATCAGTGAAAGTTTACTGGAGGAAACAGAATTGGCTGAACCTGTAATTAACGGAGCTGGCAGAAAAGAAACGGAAAGTGAATTGGAAGCATATGCTGACATAGAAAGCAGATACGAACAGATTGAAGTCACATACAGTCAATCATCCAGTTATTTTGTCACGATCCCCAAAACAATTACATTGGGGGCAGATAAGAAATCCCCATATTCAATCAAAGTGGAGGGTGACATCGTAGCAAATAAGCAGGTCTGTGTTGTGCCTGCTGATGGCATAACGGATACCGAAGTTTTTGATTTCTATATGTCGGACCAGATAGCAGGCAGTACCAAAGAGGATGTGGCAGCAGAAATAAGCCAGTCCAAGTTTTACTGGGATCATGAGGAAGCAGCCAGAGGATATGAAGAAACAGATAATTATATCGTAGCGGAGGGTCTTTCTGCTGGTAAATGGAAGGGAACATTCCAAATGGAGATCAGCATGAGGACAGATCCTTCCCATATCCATAACTATGTAGGGGAAGTAACCAAAGAACCAACCTGTACGGAAACAGGAGAGAAAACCTATACCTGTGACTGTGGTGACAGCTATATGGAAAGCATAGACCCGACAGGGCATCACTATGAGAATGGGGAATGTACTAACTGTGGTGAAAAAGATCCTGACCATGAACACAGTTATACAGAAGAAATTACAAAACAGCCGACCTGTACAGAAGAGGGAGAGAAAACCTATACCTGCATTTGTGGGGACAGTTATACAGAAAAGATACCTGCAACAGGCCATCATTTTGTAAATGGTGAATGTGAAGATTGTGGAGAAAAAGATCCAGATCATGAACACAGCTATACAGAAATGATCACCAAAGAACCAACCTGTACAGAAGCAGGGGAAAAGACTTATACCTGTGAGTGTGGGGACAGTTATACAGAAGAAATTCCTGCAACAGGACATGATTACAAAGAAGAAGTAACCAAAGAACCAACCTGTACAGAGGCAGGAGAAAAGACTTATACCTGTGAATGTGGAAACAGTTACACAGAAGAGATCCCTGCAACAGGGCATCATTATGAAGATGGAATCTGTACAAACTGTGGAGAAAAAGATCCTGATGCCTTTGAGAAGATCAAAGTAGGTGATACGGAAACCAGAGTCATAGCAGGACAGACATTGGAATTTATCTGTATAGATGATGCTTATGTGGATGCGACAGGTGAAGCAGCAGGTGCATTGTTTATAGCTAAAAGTTTTATACCAGGTCTGGCAATGAGTACGAATCCTTTTGTAAAAGATTGGGCATCAAATAATGTAAGGGCTGCATTAAATAGTGACACTTCTGATTTTTCAAATCTGGTATATGTTGATACAACAATAACAAAATCATATTCAGGCGACAAAACAGCAACAAATTATAATATGGATACAATTTCTTCATATGGTGCTGCCAGTGATTATGATGCACCAAAATCAGAAGACAGAGTATTTATCCTGAGTCTGGAAGAAGCAATAAAATATAATAAGGTCAATATCAATGGTAAAGAAATATCTGTAATGTGGGATCTGAATTGTGATGGAACAGTTGAATTCAATAAATATAGTGGTTATTGGGGACATTATTTAAGAACACCATCTACTAGCAAATCAGCATATTATGCGATCGGATGGACAGGAGCTGTTCTTCAGGCTAATAATTCCAATAATGGAATCAGACCATGTTATGTTAAAGATAATGGTTTCAATATACATAGCCATAGTTATGCAGAAAGCATAACCAAAGAACCTACCTGTACAGAAGATGGTGAAAAGACTTTCACTTGTACTTGTGGTAGCAGCTATACAGAAACCATTCCAGCAACAGGGCATCATTATGAAAATGATATATGTACAGGCTGTGGAAGGGAATATGTAAATGGAGGTCTGTATGATGAAAATGATGTAATGATTGCAAGCTGGGATGAACTTGTTAATGATTATGGATTAAGGATTGAAAAAAACTATATGAATTACAATAATCCTACAAATAAAAGTACACAGACTTCATTATATTATATTCTGGCAAATAATGAAGAGTTGAAGGATGGCGTAAAACTCATTATAAGTGAAAGCGAAAAATATATAGGTTCTTATGCCATTGCAAATTGTGAAAATTTACATACTGTAATTATACCCGATAGTGTGACATCAACAGGAATGTGTGTATTCCGTTATTGTACAGGTTTGGAAAAAGTAGAAATCCCTAATAGTATGACTTGTATAGAGAGTCATACATTCGATTATTGCAGTAATCTGACTCATATTGAATTACCAGACAGTATAACAGAAATGAAAGAATATGCCTTTGCCAATACAGGACTGACAGAGATGGTAATACCTGAAAAAGTAGACTTTTTAGGTCATGAACTATTTTATAATACACAATTAACAGAAGCAATTATTCCTGAGCATATTACAGCAATAGGAAATGGAACATTTGAGAATTGTAAAAATCTAACTAAAGCAGTAATACCTGACAGTGTAGCAAGTATGGGCTATTATGCATTTAGAAACTGTGATTCATTAACAGATGTAAAACTTTCCAAGAATGTACAGAAAATAGATGAACAGGCATTTGGAGGCTGCATTGCCCTGACACAGATAACAATTCCAGATGGTGTAACTGCCATATATAAATCAGCTTTTAATGGATGCAGTTCATTAGTAGATATAACACTTCCTGATAGCCTGACAAATATAAGTGATGCAGCATTTGGTAATTGTACAAGTTTGTCCAATATATATATACCAATAAGTGTTGTGTCTGTATCAGGACTTAATAATTATGGAGAAAGCCCGTTTTATGGAGGCTACAGTCCATCATTAAAAATCTATTGCGGTGCAGACAGTAAGCCAAATGGTTGGGGAAAATATTGGAATTATTATGGCAGTTATAGCAGTTATCCTGTTATTTATGGTGTTGCTAGAGACGAATATAATTCTATTAAAAACCAATAAAAATACATAAAAGAAAAATCCTATATAGAAGATTTCTATATGGGATTTTTTCATAAATATAGGCATATATCGAATCACAATACAAAATGGGTTTAATATTTGATGTATCTGTCAGGTCTTTTTTTTCGCCCTGATCTCCATTTCCCTCTGCTCCCGAAATTCCTGTTCTTCTTCCGTGACCTCAAAAGACAGGATATCCTGCGGTTCGCAATGCAGGATCAGGCACAGCTCATTGATCGTTGCCGTTGTGACCGCTTCCCCGTGTGACATACGGCGTAGGGTATTGCTGCTCAAACCGTAATGATATATGAGGGCATACTTGGTGATCCCTCTTTTGCTCATTGTTTCCCAACAGTTATCATAATTGATCATAGAAATTCCTCCAATATACTTTTATTTTAAGATGTATGCAAATGATTAAACATAAGTAAGTAATTGCTATTAGTAATTACTTGAATATATTTTCCTTGAAACACATCATCCTATGTGGTAGTATATGCAATATATTGAACATATGAGGATGGATATGGATAAGGAAACAATGAGGAAAATGGTATGCAGGTTTGCATACGGGATAAAATACAACCCTGATACATTCAGGAAAACGGACTGGGATGAAATGGCATACAGGTTTGAACATGGACCAGGCGGGGAGAACATCAGGCTTTTCAATGAAAATAAGGTAAATTTTGTCAGGCAGGAATATGCCCTGTTAGGGGAGGCGATGGAGAATCTGAGAGAAATGATGCTCCAGTTAGAGACAAAGCATGAAAAGTGGATGGCCGATCATGATGGGGTCTTCCGATGGAGAGACCACCGCTCTATTGAAGGAAAAGCCATGATGGAAGGACCAGAAGGACGCCCGATCGAGGAATGGCTTGGATATTTTTACAACTGCATGGCGGAATATAAAGTATATATGGAAAAGGAACTTGGAAAAGCAGTCAAAGGGGATATTGGGGAGGAAAATGTAGCAGCTATCCTGGCAGAGAGCAGATATGCGGAATATACCGTGCATAATGTTGTCCTTGATGTAGCGGATACAGGTGGGAATACCAATGAAATAGATACCTTTGTCATTCTGCCTTGCGGAGTGGCAGTACTGGAAGTCAAGAATTACTGTAGGAAGGGACAGACTCTTGTGATAACGGATGCACCAGAATGGGATGTATATGAAAAAAAGAGGAAAATAGGGCAGAAAAAGAATCCTGCATACCAAAACAGCCGTCATGCAAGGGCGACACTGCTGACTCTCAGAAAACTATTTGGGAGGGATATCCCTGTCTTTCCTGTGGTCGTGATAGGGAACAATGAGGTCAGATTAGAAAGGCAGAGCAGTTTAGTTGTGAAGAAAATAGATGAACTTGTCCCTTATTTAAACAGTCTGACTGGAAATGGGCATCTGTCGGAGGAAGAAAGGATAAAGATCAGGAAGTTTTTGGAGAAAGAGGACATAGGGGCAAACGCTTTTGCGGTAGTTTCCTATCGGAAACAGATCAACCATATCAAGGCGGTTGTGAAAGAGGTGTTCCCTGCAGCCAGCTTTAACCATGAAGGGAAAATGCTCTATTACAGAATGCAGGATATGGTATCTTATGGATTGATTGGAACCATCGCTGTTGTGCTGATAGGAGGCATGCTGGTCCTGCATAACCCTGACAGTTTTATGGTACTGCTCTTGGGAGTGAGCCTGTTTATCGCGGCAGTGGCAGGAGCGATACATATAGGGAAAAAGGTCATGGCAGCATTGAAAGAAATGGCAGCAGGAGGCAGGTAGGATGGGATTACGGGATTTATTTCATAAAAAGGGAACTGTTTCAGAAATGGAAAAGATTACGGAGGAAATACAGAAAGTGGACATGTGGGTGATGTCACAGATGCCTGTATATGACCTGCATTTTGATACCACGATCCCGAAAAACCAGGCAAGGGCAAAGTACATTGCAGTAGAAGAGCAGGCAGAACGGTATAGAAGCTATAAAGAAAAGTCAGGGGACTTCATCAGGGAAAATTTCTATGGTTTTATAGGAAATATGCGTAACCTGTATGAACTGTACCAATGGGCGGCAGTGTGCATGACAACAGGGATCCAGATGGCAGCCGCTGCACCGAGCAGCGTCCTGCCGTCTTATGTGAATTTAAGTGAGGCGGTAAGCTATTTCGACAATGTGGTTGTGAAGTCAGAAGAGCTGTGCAAAACCATAGCATATAATATATGTGAGATTGATCTTTTGGTGACGGGAGTTATCTTCATGGGAGGACAGGAGGATGCAGAATTTATCCAGTATGAGGATGGAATAAAGAAGATACGTGACTGTGGGGAATTGGAACAGTGTGAACAGCTTTTGAAGATGCTTGCGGAATGCATGAAGTATGCATCACATTTATTTGATGTTACTCTATATATCTATGAAAATGTTCCATATGTATCTGACTGTGAAGGGAATTACAGGGTGATCAGAGACTGGACGAAGAGTTATGGGAATATCTTGGAGCATATCAGCATAGGGAACAGGGAGTCTGGTACAACAACGGCGGATGACTTTTTAAAACTGATAGAATAGGCAGTGCCTGTTTTATATAGATACAAATGAAGGAGGAGACAGAAATGGATTTTGTGTGGATCATAGGGATCGTACTCTGGCTTTGGGGTTCATATAAAGGCTGGGGCACAGTGAGCGGCTGGAGCTGGGAGTGGATCAACAGGAAGGAGCCTTTAAATTATGTGGCAAAAGGTGCATTCTGTATACTATTAGGGTTTATCTTTTTGCTGGGCCAGTTATGGAAATTTGCAATGAAGCTGATAGATATTATGTTTTGATAAAAACAGTTACAGGATTAAAAAAGCAATCTGTGCTTATGGGCGGATTGCTTTTTGTGTGTATAAAATAATTTTACTGGCCTAAAGATAAGTGTTTCAGCTTTGTAGTATAAGAGAATTTAATATGTTGTGAATATTCAACTGCAGCCTTATAAATCGCATTCAGCAGATTATCATCAGATAGTTTTGGATCTATAACCATTTATTTCTTCCATGTAAAAAGGTCCTGATCATACAAGACCTTCACGTTTATTACAATATACTGGTTTATTCAGGTGCCTGCCACCCAATCGAAAGCCTTCCACTTTCATGCGAAATCAACTATTCCGTAAAGTGTATGCATGGTTTTAACGTTTCCAGTCTAACGACGATACGCTCCTTATATCGTGTGTCCATAAAAGTATGGAGAAGTTTTTCTTCTGGCACTTTTAGTGTATTATAATTTAGAACTAAATACAAGTATCATATTTAAATCTATACAAATTTTCAGGTAAAGTTTAAACGGTACAGAGTACGTTGGTGTTTATAGATCAAGAAATGCATTAACTTACCGAACTTTGTATAGTCTATTATATACTTATGTGAAAAATTTAGCATTTATATCTGTTCAAGACGCAAATGATCAGGACAGTCTTCTTAAAAGGGAAGGCTGTTTTTTTACCCAGTAACCTCCTAAGCGTGGGGCGGACGTTTAAGTCGTCTCGGAGATGTTCCAAAGCATTGAAAATGTTGAATTTATCCATTATATTCCATTTTGCAGCAGACGTTGTAGCTTCTTATCAAAAGTCTTTATATCATTTCCCTTTACTTTATGATAGGCATATAAAATACAATCAACAAAATCTAAATTTTTTTCGCTATAAACAGTCAGACCCAATTTTATTACTTCCATTTCATTTGACTGTACTTCTGATAAAAAATCGAACAGGCTTGATCTTATGATGTCACGTTCAATAGAGTAAACCCTCTTTAACACGTATACAACTTCTGCAATGATTTCTATCGTGACCAGTGCCGTATTCTCTTTGATGATCTTTTCTGCTTCATCAGCCATTTGCTTATCATCATTCAGCAGATAGCGCAAAATGATATTTGTGTCAAGCATTACCATACTTTTCTTCCACCGCCTTTTCCCATGCGGATTCTTCCGCTTTCTGCAATTCGGGATTTGCATATTCAGATAATATCCCTCTGGCAGACTGCTTTTTACCGTTTTTTAATGAAGATTCATCTATAAATTCATCCAGTACAGTAATGATCAGTTTTTGGTTTTTTTTTGCATGAATCTTTTCCAGTGTCCGAACTTCATTTCCATCAAAATATCCTTGTAATGCCAACATAAGCACACCTCATTCATCTTTGATATGATATAAATTAGTATACCGCAAAAATGTGTGTCTGTATACTGCCAATTTGCCGAAAGCCCAATCTGGTTCTGCTAACAGGACAGGATAATACTGTATGTCATAAGGTAAGAACATATGATATTTCATGATAGCTGCATTGCTAAAGTGTCTTGTGTTCGCTATAACTGTGTGATACTCCCTGTCATAGAACAGGAACAAAAAGAAGCAGTATTTAAGTACTACTAATCTTTATCTTATATATAGTTTAATACGTCCACAAATGGACATTTTTTAAAAAATCAGTCCAATAAGTACTATAAATCAATAAAAAATTATATAGATAAAAGTCTTTCTTATTCCACGTTGACGAACATATGTATTTGCGCTACAATAAAATAGGGGCAAAATATTGAACATACACAACGTATTACATATATTTATAGTGTTGAATTATGTTTTTGGATTTCCTGTCTATAATGAAGCGACTGACCAGTAAAAGGTTAAATTTTTTAGTTTTGAAAGGAGAAATAACTTATGAAAAAGAAAATTATGGGTATTGCAACTTTGGCAGCAGTGTCTGCCATGACAATGGCAGCTTTAACAGGATGCGGTGCTAAGGCAGAGGCAACAGATCAGGAAGTGATCATGGGAGAAGAGACGATCCTTGTAACAGATGAGGAATCTTCGGAAGATATTGCTGATAACGGGGAAGAAACAGCGGATACAGAAACTGTTGTAGCAGAAACCGAGACAGTAGGGGATGAGACTGTTGGAGGTGATATTATCTTCTATACGGAATGGATAGGAAGGCTTTCTGACAGACCATCAGAAAATTTTGAATTTGAGGCAATAGATGAAGAGGCAACTGTAGAGGATGATGTTATTGTGTGTCAGGCAGGCGGTCGAGAAGTCGGTTATATAAAAGGAGGTACAACAATCAGGCTGATTGAAAAAGCTGTCAATAGCGGTGTATACCGTGTTGAGAATGTAAGCGGTGTTGGTTATGAATATGTATATATCACAGATGATGATCTGTTAACACTTAATGATATGAAAGAATTTGTGGTAAGACATTTGAAAGGAGCTTTAACAACCATTATAGATGAGCCAGAGAATGACATGGAATATATTGAATTTACTATAGAGAAAAGCCAAAGATCAGGGGTGGAAGATTTCATATGGGAATCTTTGAACAATGACAATTTTAATTGTTATGATTACAATACCTTCTGTGTTGAATGTACAAAAAATGGCAAATTAATTGATTGCAGGGTTTATTATAAATAAACTTATTGAAGTATCACTATTTTATTCCTGTTTTGGGTAAAACCTAAGTCAGGAATAATACTTTAGGATTTTGAAGCTTGATTAATCGGGAAGGAGATTTAAAATATGAGGAAGAAAAATATATTGGCAGCAGTAGTGCTTGCACTATCACTGATTGGATGTGGAAAGCAGGAAACAGACAGTACGATAAGTACTGTATCAAAAGTGGAAGATATGGCAATAGTGACAGAAGAAACGGAAGAAACCGAAACAGTTGTAGAAGAGACTGTAGAAACGGCGGAAGAAGTCAGTTATACGGAACGGGGCGAACTGTATATGCTGGACAGTGGACGTAATGATGGGACGCAGGTGGATATGAGTACATGGGAAAATAATCCGCTCAAATATGTAACCACAAAAAGCATCAATGTTTATTACACGGATACCAGCCTTGCAGGGCATACGAAAGAAAATGCAACAATCTTAGTGGCATTAAGCAGTGATGAATGGAATTTTTGTATTTTTGACAAAAGCGGGTATTTGGTAAAAACGGAAGATTTGGTAGATGCAGAGCTTGTTACTGACAGGGAAGAAGAACCTGCTTCTGCTGAGCCAGTAAAAGAACCAGTGCCTGCCGAATCAACAGAGCAGCCAAAAGCAGAAGAACCAGTCATTGAAATACCGACTGTTGCAGAGAGTGATAAATATACTCCTGAAGAAGCGATTGCTGTTTATCGCTCATTGATGGAAGCAGGTGGAATTACATGGGATCCGTCAATTAAAGATGTAACCAGTTGGGGAACAGGGTGGATTTATCTTGATAAAGGACAGCCTGAATGGGCAGCTTCTACAGATTTGGAGTCCTTTGCAATGGGTGATAGCGTAGGAAATCCTTGGACGAAATATTACCTTGAAGTGACAAGTTCAGATGAAAATGTTGTATATATTACTGCTTGGCATAATTGATAAATAAGAGACCTCTGAGAAATCGGAGGTCTTTAGGATCTTTTAGGAAATTTGGTTGAGGTGATAATGAAAAATAAATTAAAATTCTCATTTTTATTTCGTGTCGTTTAAGATTATTATAAATATAATTAAACAATAAAAGGGGTTAAAGGTGTAATTTTAAGAAGAGAGTTATTAAAAAATGTGGAGTTTACGAAATCTTGAAAAAATGATAAAATAACAATATAAAATTGGATGGATGGAATGCAAATGATAAAAAAATTATATCATGGAACAATTATATATTATGAAGAACCTGATTTGGCAGAAGCGGCTGATTTTAAAGATTTTGGCAGAGGATATTATTTAACGACAAATGAATCTCAGGCAGCAAGATGGGCAATTAGGTATTTGAAGGATAATGATTTAAATGATACCGCATATGTATATGAGTATGAGTTTGATACAGATAATACAAAAAATTTGAAAACATTGGAATTATTGGTATATAATAAGGAATGGTTAGATTTTATAGCGTACAATAGGACCACAAAAGAAAGAGACATCCAATATGATTTAGTATTTGATAGAATGGCAGACAGTAGGGGAAATATTTTAACAAAAGCAATAAGAGATTATATAAATAAAAAGAAAACAGCAGCAGAAACATTAGCGATTGCTAAATTTAGGGATAACGATATGAATCAATATTGTTTTAAAACTAAAGAGGCATTAGATAAAATAAAAAGAACGCGATATACAGAAGTATATAGATTAAATGGGAATCCTAAATCCAAACATTGGTATAAAATGGAGGTGAAATAATGGATAAAGATACGCAAGAAAGAATTGACATGATTACAGGAATGATAATGGCGATTACAAATATGCAAGAAAATGATGTGGAAGATTTGATAAAAGGTACAATCGTATATAGAAATATTGTCAGAGGAGAAGAATGCACTTTATATGAAGATTATTCGGCAAACCTAATGGATATTGTAAAAGAATTAAAGAAAAAAAATGTGAGATCGAGCATATGCGGAATTACATCTGTTGAAATTTCCGATTTGAATCAATGGATGTTTAGCAATGATATTGAAGATGCCAGGCAACTTAAAGAAAATAATTATCGGAGTCATATAATAGAAGCTGAAGTGGCTACAGACATATTAGATAAGGATATGTTAGGAGTAAAAGTCAATAAAAGAGTTGGTGTCCCTATAAATATGATATTAGGTGGCCTGAGAAAGAAAAATGTGATGCAATATGGGGCTGTGGCATATAAAACAGCAAAAGGCACACATCATGGCTATGGTAAAGCGCGAAAAAAGAGAGCAGTATCATATAGAACACTAAAACGTTCTGCAAAATCTAACAGAAAGAATTTTGGCATATAGTGTAATAAATAGGATTTTAAGATAGTGAAGAGCATTGCGAAAGAGTCAATGCTCTTAGCTTTTTATAAATTCTGTATGATGTGTTTTGAATTTATAAAATTCTATTTTATAGCAAGGTTCAAAATTTATTTTTGTAAGTCTTGTTAAAAATTGATCATCATAAGGAATTGTTATGTTTTCATATCTCCAAATTTGTATTTCTGCATTAGATGTTGAAAAAAGATAAATTCTTTGTAATTGTACTAACAGCAAAGCTGTTAGTACAATTTTTTTCCTCCCCAATTTCATAATAACGAATAATGTTTTTATCTATAATAAAGAGAAAAGGTTAAAATTTGAAAAGGAGGAGGAGAAAAAGAGACTAAACATATTTAGTTTTCTTATAAAGATTATGAAAGAAGAAATAAGCAAAAGAAAATTTATATACATAAAGATATTGGCATTTATATTGATGGCAGTATGTCTTTCTGCTAAACCATTAACGGTTAAGGCAGATGGTATACCAATCCACATAATAGATTCGGTTCCTTTTGCTGACCATAACGGTATGGAAGCATCCATAAAAGGAAAATATGTTTACTGTACCCAAAGAGGATATCCGTTCAGAAGCAAGGTATCTGAACTTCAAATGGTAAATATAGAGGATTTAGAGTTTAATGGAACAATTGCAGCAAATATCAGGTATCTTCTAAGAAAACATACTGGCAGTGATAATGAATACTTTCGAGGGTGGTCGGAGTGGACATTGAATGGAGACCATACTGATGCAACCCAAACAAGTACTGAGGGTGCGCCTGCATCAAGTGCATGGCAGGAGGTCTTTGATGAAGACATGGAAGATACTGAAGATAGTCCATATGAAAACAGATATACAGGTACTGGTTCTATAATTCAATTTAGTCAACAGGTTTTGCCATTAATAACAGGGCATGAAGGCGCAATTGAACCGTTTAGTACCACTATGAAAGAAATCTCCCATACAGAAGCAGGGTTTTCCATGCCACAGGTTTATGCAATGGCAATCACCAATTATTACTGCTTTGAAGATCCTGATGCAGGTAGCTACAGTGAGAGAATAAAATATATGGTCAAGCAGGCACTTGACTGGGGAACAGAATTTAATTTTATTACAACTGTTGGTGGAAATGGATATTCGCTAAGGATTCTTTATAAAGACTCAACTGGTACATATGGGATACACGGGGCAAATTCTTATTCAGGGAGCTGTGACGGTTATATTAAAACAACCCTCAGTGATTATGCATCCTTAAAATTGTACCGTCAGGTTGTATGGAAAACAGTCAATATGAGAGCAATACCAAGTTTTGCAGAAAAGGAACCTGTAAACTGCAAACCAATCAAACTCTATTGGGATGAAGACCAACATCTTTATACCACAACAGTTTCTGATGCTAATGGAGTTTTGGATTATTTTGATTTCAGTATTTTGGGTGTAAACTGCACAAATAATGGAGACGGGACACTGACACTAAGTGTTCCAAATGCTTTAGGCGGAATATTAACAAGTTCTGCAGCCCGAAGCCAGTTAGAGCCATCAGACGGTGTATTTAAACTCCCAGAGTTCTACAGATGGGATCTAGAAGGGAAAGAAGTTACTTTCAAATATACAGTTTTTGTAAAGGATTTGGAAACACAGGGATATGACCATTTCTTTAGGGAAAATGGCAGCGGAAGGATGGAGGCTTATGATTATAAATACCGACACAGCCATGGCTTTGTGCCTGCATGCAACTGGTTCTGTACAATAAAAGAAGATGCACTTACGCACTGTACAGAAACTTTTAATGATTGCCATAGCATACCTTATAATGACTGCTCACATTCCTGTAATAATGATTGTGCTGGGGGAAGTCTTACCTGCACGGATACGTCTGCTACACATACTCATGGGGATTCCTGCTACAGTTCCAAGTATTGCGGACATGAACATACAGCAGACTGCCATAAATGCACACTGGAAGACTGCCATGACCATGAATATAAGTGCTACCATAAATCAACCTGCACTTATCTTGCAAATAAGGGAGGCAATGAATACTGCAATGCAATCCCAGCATGGGACTGCAACAGGGTATGGTGTTGTGGAAAAGAACATTTCAATACCAAAATGAAAGAGATCACTGGAACATACATTGACTGGCAGGATGTATCAGGTGTCTATGCGAAAGGACGGAAACTGATCGATCCCGAACTCTGTTATATCAAAGTGGAGACAGTCGGGCATGAGTTCCCAGCGGAAACAGACACGGAAATCCTTCTTATTGCGAACAATGATGAATGGAATGACCTGACTTATACAATGCCAAATGGCCAGACAGTAAAGCATTCCAGCCATTTAAGGGTGGGTGAAAAATTCCATCTGAAATATATTTATTCCTATACGGGTGCATCCAAGGGCTTCAGGATTGAAACGTCCATCAATAATAAACCATATTATCAGTATACTTATCTTGCAAGGATGCAGGCGCCTGAGAACACAATACCTATCTATAACCTGAGAAGCGGGCTTTCAGGAGACAGGTTTTCTAAAGGCTCCATTGGTGTTCCACATGCAAGGCTGGTAATTGACGAGACACCAGTTACCATCAAAGGCGTCTATACAACACCAGAGACAGCTTATACCATAAATGGGGCATATACCTATAACAGTGGGGATAACTGGAATGATAATATATATTTAGATGCACTGACAACAGACCAGTATGATGACTGGTATTCCAATAAATCGGCGGATGATTACAATGGTCATGGTGAGAAGATCACTACATCAAATACTTCTGATGAACAGACTTCCTTTACGGTGACAAAACAGGATGACCGAATGCAGGCAGTGTGGGTATATGATACAGAGCCAGAGGTATTTACCAGTGCGCTCGTATATGCCACAGCATACATACAGGTTGGAGAGGATACCAACCATACCCGAAATTATTATGACGAGGCCTATAATTATGCGGCAGATGAAACATGGGCATGGGGATTTGAACCGCACAACAATGTGGGCGGTGTCGGATATTTCAGTTCAGAATATACAGATCCGAATGGAACGCAATCGGATAACCTGATCCCGTCCCATACAGTTTATACACAGAACAATGAGTATCTGACTTATGCGATCAGAAATAAAGTATGGCAGTCAGATGTAGATATAAAAGTATCCAATTTTGTACAGAATACAGGTGCAGGCATCACGGAACATATTTATCGGGGCAGGGATGCAAATAGAAGCATAGATAACCATGATATGAATTACAACCTGTATTACACAATTGATGTGGAAAACCCCAAAGCTACAATTTATGCTGATAAACAGAGGGCACATGACGGACAGAACGAAAGTGACAGTTCTACAACACCGTACAATACAGCTTCTGATGTTTATGAGTTTGATGTCAACAATATGGTTTCATGGGGTTCAACAGGAGCTTCACAGCCTGAAGCAGGAGGTTCTTATGGAAACATCGCAGTTGTTGACCATATTAAAACAGGAACAACTTACATCCAGAGGGAGATACCTACAGTTTTGAATACCTTAACTGGAAACCAAAAAGAAACAATGACATTTAGCATTTACCCTAACTACGACAGATTAGTTTATGAAGATCACTTTACAAGCGATTCAGTCCGCGTAGAAGGCAGCGGAACAAACAGGAAAGTTAAAGTTTCTGCCAAAGACGGATACTATCCACCAAATGAGCAGAGTTATACTTCTGATATCTATCCTGCCATAAATCCAAATATGGAAGATATGAGACCTCAGAATATCAATGGTTCCAATAATGTACCCGACCAATATAATCAGGATGATAATGTATTGCACCATATGAGTCCTACGACTTCATTCAACATTAAGCTGAGTAACGGTGAAACAAAAACGATTGTAGACAGCCATACAAAGACCTATACACAGTATGACTTTGAATACAATGGGGGCAACAGGAATAACAAGGTAACATTCCCAAGCAGAAGAAAATCCATTATGTTCTTCAAGTATTCCAAGACAAATTATAGTTATGATGGAAAATCAGTGCAGTCTGCTGTTGGTGAGTTCAAGAATGCAGAAAAAACTCAGACAGAGAGCTATTACATCAGTCAGGTTCTGTTTAAGAGCAATTATACTTCCAAGTACAAGAAGGAATTGGAAGCACAGGGAGCTGATTACATTGAAGAAACAGATGTATATGGAAATCTTACGGATGCATGGATCGATATGGTAAACCAGAATAAGTTTGCGATCGTATCAGCAGGACAGGGTTTTGAAATCAAAGTGACTGTGAAATATGAAAACAGTTTCCTGACACAATACCTTGCAAGATATTGTGGTGCTGATGATGCACAGAATGACATCCTTGGTACATCTAACAGAGTGCAGAAAAGATACAATGATGTTCCTGCAAACAGCAGGCAGTATGCAAATATCAGTGCATTAACAGGTAAAGATGGAAGAACTGCTCCATGTTACAAAAATACTGCAAGAGCATACATCAGCAGTTACAGTATTCTTGACAGGCTTGCAGTAAACCTTGTGACAGGCTCCAATGTATTTAAGGATCTGTACTGCTTCATGAGTGACAATCCTGATACTGTTTACAGTTATTCGGGAATCTATGATACACCTGTTGTATTTGAAAGAGATATTGAGTATAGCAGTGATTTTTCTATAACAACGATTACCTATACCATGTGTGTAAGTCATGAAAACGGAATATCAAGTAACTTACAGAAGATGAAATTTTATACAAACCAATTAGCACCTGATAAGAAAACACCAGGTATTGTAGAAGGTATGTATGATGTATCAACACAGGGAGAACATAGTATTACAATCTGGACTCCAATTGTTGCAGCAACACCATTTGATTACCCAAATGCGATGCAGGACAGATATATTGGTGATGCAATAGAACTTGGCTATACGATCAGGACAACTGGTGCAGATGACAGTATTGTACATATTGTGCAGTAAAAGCAAAGAACTTTCCATAATGGAAGGTTCTTTTTCTAAATTTAAAAATTTTTCCAAACTATATTGACAGGTTTAAAAGAATCTGATAAATTAAATATACGCTCCACATAGTCGAGCAAAATTTAATAGCAACCAGATTATATAGTGGTTAGGACATTATTGTTTCGGTTGGCAAAATATTTTTATTTATTTCAGTTGCTAGATGGCAGAGGTGTATTGTGCCCAAAATCTAGTAATTACCATAAAAGTATTTTACTGATAGAAACTTTTTTATTGTCCTAACCATTTTTTGTTGCTGTAGAGCCCATTGTTGGCATTGCCAGCATAGGGCTGTGCAGCAACAAAAGCACAGAAATGCAGAACCTTGACAATTTCATAAAGGGTTTGCAGGAGCCTAGAAAATACCTGCTCTGCCAATAGTTAGGCAGTAGAAAAATATATTGGAAAAAGAAAGAGACTGAAACTTACAACAGCTTTGGCTGTTTGAATATAGATTGAAAAATGAAAGGAGATTATGATTATGTGTAAAGTGATCAATTTTAATGAATACAGAGGAAATAAGGCAGTTCAGGAGAGAAAGCAGATTGCACAAAGAGCTGTTACAGATAGAAAACTCAGGGTACAGGAGTTAGTAACCGCAGATTGGATAAAGGAATATATGCAGAAGGGATGGGGATTGTCAAAGTTAGTTTTCCATATCATAGAACAGTATGGATATATCCGTTGCAGGGATGGAAAGAAATATGTTTTTGAAGAAATAAGAAGAGATGTAAGATACCATGAAATGTATTCAGAGATAGAAAATAAAAGGTTGAAGGCTCCTCTCTGGGTGAAAGTTAAAGGAGAATGGTACTTTGTGGAGATGTACACGGATACCGCAGGTCAGAAAGCCTATATGAACAAGAAAGCTGAATTGGCAAATTATGATGTGAAAGGGTTCTATGTAGATTTATATGGACTAAAAAAACAGGAGATTAAGAGAATGCTGGCGGATAATGACTTGGCAGGAGCTATGGAGAAAATAAATGATGCCTATTACGATAACAAGTGGATAGAGAAAACATCTTCGACATGCAGAACTTCCGTCGCTTTTGGAAGTGAGAAAAACCGCAGGGATTGTACTTACAAGGTGTTAGAGCAAACGTATCATTATGCCATATTGGAAGGCACGGAACAAGAAACTGGAAATAAGCATTTGGTATTGTTATATGACGAATATGAGCCGAAGGAATATGCAAAGTATTTTAAGGATAAATATGAGAAAACAGGCATCCCACGGTTATATACAAAATGGAATAAGTATACGGATTATAATTGGTGGTTGTGTATGGTGAGATGTTCCACATTACAGAAGAGGCTTGTAGTAGATTGAAGAACAGAAAAGAGATAAGAGCCTTATGAAATATGATAAAAGCATATAAATATAGCAAAGAAAAGGAAGGAGATTATAAGTTATGTGTAAAGTGATTAATTTAAATGACTATAGAGGAAACAAAAAAGTAAAGGAAATAGTAAAAAAAGATGGAGGGAGTATTGAAAAAAGAAATACAGGCAGATTATCAACAGAGTCATTGATAAAGGAATTTATAGAAAATGGAAGGAGTGTCTTAAAACTGGTGCTTTACATCATAGAGCAGTATGGATATATTGGTGAGAATGGCTTTCCTTTTGAGGAGGTGAAGAGGGATATGAAATATTGTGAAATATGCTCTGAGATAGACAATAAAAGGCTGAAAGCTCCACTTGCAGTAAAGATCAATGGGGAATGGTATGCTGTTGAAGTTGCAACAAATTCTTCGAGCTATGCTGCTTTTTGGAGAAAGTGGGAAACAATCGGTGATTATAATATGAAGGGATTTTTTATAGATGTGTCGGATATGAATCGAGGCGATATGAAATATTTTTTGAGTGAAAAGTATAGAGATTTTTGTTTAAAAGAAATCGTTGACAATATACATCGCTTTTATTTGAATGGCAAATCAGTCTTTCCTTTTGAAAGAAAGTCTTATGTGGAAATTGGTGGAGAAAATACACGTATCACATGTATGTATAAGGCGAAAGAGTTATTCACAGGTTTTGTAATTTTGGAGGGCACAGATATAGATACAAGAGTTAGGCATATGGTCTTATTGTGTAAAGGAAACAGGAAAAAGGAGTATGCAGAATATTATTTAGTGTCTGCTGATTAAGCAAATATTTGCAACTTCCAACTCTTACATCTGCTCC
>OFEY01000515.1_pt1 | contig 33085 bp, 49 predicted proteins | sample 1521251 | NCBI WGS metagenome assembly OFEY01 (sample SAMEA3504100, study PRJEB24116) | mouse gut metagenome | biome: mouse gut; feature: mouse-associated habitat; material: faeces | place: Denmark | collected 2011
CCTTCCAGTTCACCGATGACCTGCTGGGGGCTGGCGTGACCTACGAGACTGCCGGTGCTTTGCAGGGTGGCCGCAAGGTTTGGATGCTGGCCCGGATGCCCCATCGCTACATCATTGCCGGGGACGAGATCGCGCCCTATCTGGTGGTGATGAACTCCCACGACGGCAGCAGCGGTATCAAGGTCGCCATGACCCCCATCAGAGTTGTGTGTCAGAATACCCTCAACCTGGCTCTGGACAGTGCCAAGCGTATCTGGACGACCAAGCACACCGAGAATGTCATGCTCCGTGTCCACGAGGCTGAAGAGACTCTGGGCCTTGCCGAGAAGTACATGGGCGAGCTGGGCCGTGGTATTGATGCCCTGTCCAAAATCAAGCTCACCGATAAGAAGGTCATGGAGTTCATGGCCGAGTTCTTCCCTGTCACCCTGGATATGCCCGATGTGCAGCGCAAGAATAATCTGCGGCTGCTGGAGGACATGAAGCGGCGGTACTGGGAGGCCCCCGACCTCTCCAACGTGGGCAAGAACGGCTATCGGTTCGTCAATGCTGTCTCCGACTTCGCCACCCATGCCGACCCCATCCGCAAGACCAGGAACTACAACGAGAACCTGTTCCTGCGGACTGTCGAGGGCAATCCCATGATCGACAAGGCGTACAAGATGGCACTGGCGGCGGCGTGATGTTCTATGGCAAATAGGGAGCGCATGGCTACAGGCTGTGCGCTCCTTATTCTATTTCAATGAAAGTGAGGTTATCATATGCCTGCAAAAGTATTGGTATCTACCGAGAATATGCCCTATGCTGACTGGTTGGAGTACCGGAAGCAGGGCATCGGCGGTTCGGATGCTTCTGTAGTCTGCGGTATCAACCGCTACAAGTCCCCCGTGGAGCTGTGGCTGGATAAGACGGGTCAGCTCCCGCCCCAGGAGGCCGGAGAAGCTGCCTATTGGGGGACGCAGTTGGAGCCGTTTGTCCGGGCCGAGTTCACCAAGCGCACCGGGATCGAGGTCTGCCACAAGAGTGAACTGCTCCAGAGCGAGGAGCATCCCTTCATGCTGGCGAACCTGGATGGTATCTGTGAAGTCCCGGATGTTGGCACTTGTATCTTCGAGGCCAAGACCGCCTCCGCTTACAAGGCTGGCGAGTGGGAAGATACCATCCCAGACGAGTATATGCTTCAGGTGCAGCACTACATGGCCGTCACTGGCTATGCCGGAACCTACATTGCCGTCCTGATCGGCGGAAACACATTCAAATGGCGGTTCGTGGAGCGTGACGAGGAATTGATTTCTATGCTCATCGAGCTGGAAGCGGCGTTCTGGAACCATGTGCAGGACTGTACGCCCCCGCCGCTGGATGGCTCTGATGCCTGTGCCAAGTTCCTGTCTGACCGCTTCCGTGACAGCATCCCCAAGTCCCACATCACCCTGCCGGATACCGCCGCTGATCTGCTGGCCCAGTACGATGAAGCCTGTGAGGAATTGGAAATCGTCACCGAACGGAAGCAGAAGGCTGAGAATCTGCTGAAGGAGATGATGGGAGAGAACGAAATTGGGACAGCAGGGGACAGGATCGTGACCTGGAAAAGCGTATCCCAGGAGCGGCTTGACAGCAAGACCTTGAAGGCCGAGCATCCCGCCCTCTGCAAGAAGTACACCAGCAAGTCATCCTACCGCCGCTTCACCATCAAGGCGGCAAGCTGAATGGAGGTCAATCATGGATAACACAAGACTCAAAGGCCGTATGAGCGGCAAGGTGCAGGAGTTGCAGCAGCCCACTGGAAATCAGGCTATCGCCGTTACCGCTGCGCCGGAAACTTCTCTGGCCCCGGTAGATTCTGCCTATCTGGCCCTGACCAACAACGCCCTTGACATCATCCGTGCCAACTTGAAGAGCCAGCCGTTGACGCTGGATCTCTTCGACATCGTGAAGTCGCCCTCCGGCGGCTCCACCGTGTTTGAGGTTCCGGGGTTGGCGGGGAACGAGGCCGCAATGGAGCTGTCTGGTATCATTCTGGACTACACCACGCCCAGGGCATATTGGGATACGCCCGATCCGGTGGAGGGTACGCCGCCTGTCTGCATGAGCCAGAACAGCATTATCTCCCACGATGGGAAAGCCTGCGCGCACTGTCCCTACAATGACTTCGGTTCCAAGGACGGGGACAGCAACGCCAAGGCGTGTAAAGAATCCGTGCTCCTGTTCCTTCTGCGGCCCAACAGCATTATTCCTCTGCTGGTGCGTGTCCCCGTGACTAGCAAAGGACGGTTCCTGAAATACTCCACTCGGCTGTTGAGTACCCTGACGCCGATCAGCAGCGTGGTCACAAAGATTACCTTGGAGAAAGCCACCAGCAAGCAGGGTAAGCCCTACGCCCTGTTCAACTTCCAGACCGTCAGCACTCTCAGCCCGGAGGAAGCGGCCCAGGCAAAGGCGTTCGGGCAGCAGTTCATGGAGATCGTGAACGCTGCTCAAATGGTGCCGGAGCTGGCCCAGGCCAGCTAAGATAAGATGCGCTACGATGGCCCGGTGTCCCTGCCTTGCGGCAGGGATGCCGGGCTATTTACTTTTGGAGGAATCACTATGAACTATAGCGAACTGAAACGGGTCTTCCGGGAGCTGAAAGCTACCTCTCCCAGGGATGATCTGACGGCGCACATCATCTTCACGGAGGACAGCTTTGCCACACAGTATCCGTTGTTGAGCCGTACCTATCGTTTCAACAGCGACAACAAAGGGTTCCGTCCTCGTATGTTCAGCAACTCTATCTTTGCCTACTGCCTGGATAAGACCTCCGATCAGGGTGTCCGGCTGGACTGGTACATGGCTGAGGAAGGGAATCCTGGCGGCTGGAAGGTAGAGGACTGCTACATCCTAGAGCAGATGCTGGATGTGGCAGCTATTCCCAACCTGACCAGCACAGAGCAGGGTGACGGGACTGTCTGCTACTTCTTCGGTGACACCTGTATCCGGGTCCATGAATCCTACGAGGATGGAAAGGTTCACCTGGAGCCTGTGCGAGGGGATCAGACCGCTTGCGGTGAGTGGGTAGAGCTGCCTGTTGACCGAGTACATGGCTACTGTACCCTGTTGGAGCGGCATTTGAACAAGGAGGCCAGAGCATGAGCAGGAAAGCACATCACTTCAAGGCTAAGAAGTTCTGTGATTCTGGTGCCTGCGACTGCTGCCAGTACATTGGAGAGGGTGATTTCCTGTGTGATAAGCACATGGAAATCGTAGTCTTTGGCTGGGAGCCGACTGAGAACTATCTGATGTGTCAGGACCGAAAGAAAGCTGTTGGAGGTGACGCAGATGGAAAAGAAACTTAAAATTCAACGGGTCAGTTCAGAGTTTCTTGGACGGGTCATAGAGCATCGTGTACCCTTGGGGCTGTTTCTGGCCAAGGAAGGAGGTCTATGGGTGGCTGTGGACAACCGGGATGGAGATGCCTGGACAGAGGACTTTCGCTGGAAACATCACGCCGTCCGCTGGCTTCGGGATGAGGGGAGTTCTGTGTATGCGCATTTTGGTAGTTGAACCTGAGCACAGACCAGAGCTGAGGAAGATCGATGACTCTCTGACCGTCATGCAGAACATCGTGGGTGGGGTGATCCAGCCGATGTATCTCGATGATTCTGTTGTTTTGGTCTGTCATGAGGAGGGAAAGTTCATGAACCTGCAGGCCAATCGAGCCTTGCGGGATAAGGATGGCAGGATTGTCTGTAACCAGATGGAGTCAGATCGCGAGGTGAGGGAATGACTTCCGATAGCTTCTTCGAGGGGAAAACTGTGGCGGTCACTGGCAAGAGGAAGGTGAGCAGGGCATGAGAGATACAGACGCACTTGAACTGAGTTGGTGCGAGGTATATAGCATCGTGACGGAGGAAGTCGAGACGATCCTGGGAGTTCGTATCCAGTGCAGGATTAACGTGGTAGCAAGTTCCTTTTGGGATGTGACGTTTATCAACTACCGACTGCCTCTCCCAAAGCTCTGTCAACTGCTGCAAGAAACTCAAGCCACCTCAGAGGACTGGGAGGACGCTCTACCTGACGAGGGAGAGATAGATGTCAACGGGATCGGGATCGTGCTGGCTGAGAAATTGATTTCCCGGCACCTGAAGCTCACCTGGGAGCACCATCTGATCACCGAGGACAGTTTGTGGCTGGTCGGGGTGACCAAGAATGAAGATCAATGATTCCATGCGGGAGCGGCCGGTCAGAGAAGTTTTCGCTAACCGGCAGCAGCAAATGTATAGTATAAGGATTCACTGCGGAGAAACGCTGCGGTTCGCGAAAAGTTATCTGACTTGCCGCTCCCGCAGCATTTCTCCTGCATTTAATCATCTTTGGAGGTAGAAAATGAAAGTCCAAGCATACATCCACAGTCTGAAAGACATGAAAAGTGACCGCAATGTGTTGGGCGAGGCCGAGATCATCCGCAAGATCGGCGACAACCTGTATCTGGCTGAGTACAACGGTGTTCGGTGTACGGCGATCTTCAACCCGTTCGTCAGCAGGTACTTTGTCGATGACCTGTACGGGATTGTGGATGCCAGAAAGTACGCTGATTGAAAAAGGAGAGTGAAAAAGTGCAAAAGCAACAGACAAAATCTGATAGCACCAGTGTCCAGCGGGTCACCGAACTGGTTTCAATGCTCAACCGCTATCGTCACAAATACTACAATCTCGCAAAGCCCAGCGTGTCCGATGCAGTCTACGACAGGCTCTTTGATGAACTGGCTGTGTTGGAACGGAAAACGGGGATCGTTCTTAGCAACTTCCCCCACACAGACGGTAGGCTATGCTCCTGTGAGTGCGCTGCGGAAGGTCCGGCACAACATTCTGCTCCTGAGCCTGGACAAGACCAAACAGACCGATGATCTGGTTTCCATGCTTACCGTGGCTCCGGCTCTGCTCATGCTGAAGCTGGATGGTCTGACCGTCAAGCTCTGTTATGAAAATGGCAAACTGATCCAAGCATCCACCCGAGGGGACGGTGAGGTTGGCGAGGACATCACCCACAACATCCCGGCGTTCTGCAACGTGCCATTGAAGATCCCCCACAAAGGGAAGCTCACGATCACGGGGGAGGGCCTGATTCACACTGACGACTTCGAGCAGATGAAGGACACCGAGGGCAACGACATCAAAAATGCCCGGAATCTGGCTGCTGGCTCTATCCGGCTGCTTGATCCGTCCGTCTGTAAAGATCGCCGTATCTACTTCTACGCCTTCAATATTATTGAGGGCATGGATACCCTTGGTGGCAACGCCGATAGCCGTGGGTGGCTCCTGGAAAATCTGGAATCTCTCGGCTTCGAGGTTTGCCCCTTTGTTCGTATGTCAAAAGGCATATCCCAGTCAGAGATAGAGCGAACGATTCAACATCTGAGGACTATCGCTGATACTGAAAAGTTGCCCATTGACGGGATTGTGTTGCGCTATGACAGCATTTTCTACTCCAAGACGATGGGGAGGACAGGGCATCATTACAAGGACGGCATTGCGTTCAAGTTTGAGGACGATGTGATGGAGACCGTCTTCCGCTCCATTGAGTGGACACCTGGCCGTTCCGGGGAGATCGCTCCGGTTGCTCTGTTCGACCCTGTGGAGATCGACGGCTGCACTGTGTCGAGGGCCAGCCTGCACAATCTGTCCTTTATTAAGGAACTGGAGCTGCATCCGGGCTGTCGTATCCTCGTTTCCAAGCGCAATATGATAATTCCCCACATTGAGGAAAATCTTGACCGGGGCCACTATGCCCCCAGCCTGATTCCAAAACGGTGTCCCTGCTGCGGGAAACCTACGAGAATTTATGCCCGTTCTGGCGGTAAAGGCGGACAGGTGGCAACGCTCCACTGTGATAATCCTGACTGTGGCAATCAAACACTTCGCAAGTTCGTTCACTTCGTCGGGAAGAAGGCTATGGACATCTCCGGCCTCTCAGAGGCAACACTGGACAGGTTCATTTCTGCGGGATTCCTGACCACATATCAGGACCTCTACCATCTGGACAGATACCGCCATCAGATTATAGGCATAGAGGGCTTTGGCATCAAGTCTTACGCAAATCTTCAGAGGTCCATCAACGCCAGCAGAAGGACCACCTTTGCACGTTATCTGGTGGCTATGGACATTCCCATGATTGGAAGGACCGCAAGCCGAGCGTTGGATAACTACTTTGGCGGCAACTTGGATGTGTTTGAGAAAGCGGCCACAAGCGGTTTTGACTTTACTGCGCTGCCGGACTTCGGCGCAACTCTGAGTGGAAATATCCATAAATGGTTTAGCGTTCCCGACAATCTGGAGCTGTGGCAAACGCTCCAGAGAGAATTTACATTTGAAAATAGAAAGGAAAATGTCACCATGGAAAACAAAAACAACGTAACCTTCAGCCCCTTCTACGGCTGTACCATCGTTGCTACGGGCAAGTTGGAGCACTTCACCCGTGACGGTATCAACAGCAAGATCGTCAGCCTCGGCGCCACCGCCGGCAGCTCCGTGACCCGCAAGACCAGTTACGTTATCTGCGGGGAGAAGCCCGGCAGCAAGCTCACCAAGGCCCGGGAGCTGGGCATCCCTGTTCTAACCGAGCAGGAGTTTCTGTCCATGATCCCCGCATAAGCTGTCCGATTGATGGTGTTGAGATCACTGAGCAGGCTAACCACGCTGTCCCGGAATTTACCGGGGCAGCATTTTATTCATGAAGGAGATTGAAACTATGAGTCACGAATGGGGAAATTACCCGGAGAATTTCACCCCGAAGATGTAATGGGGTGCGAGGGCCATCCTTGAACGACAGAGCGGCCTACCCGGAAAGGCATTGTGCCTTCTGTATGACCGCCAGAGCTTTGAGCAGTTGGAGGGGAGCCAAAGGGATCAGGATGTGTTCTTTGACTGGATCAACACAACGGCTCTGCCCGAGCTGAGACGCCTTGCCAGAGAAAATCGCTTCTACGAATGGAACGACCTGACAACGATCCAGTCTGAGGACGGCGCTTTCATGTGTCAGGCCACGCCAAAGGGCAGCTATGGGGAATACCTCTATATTGGGTGCTGGGAGGTGAATCTGGAGGAATGAAATATTACAGTACACAGCGTCCCGTTGCACCGGGTGCGTTCCCAAAACCGGATGGCAACAAGGTTGTGCAAATCGTCAATTTTGATGAGCGGCAGTATTGCGAGGAGGCTGGCCGTGGTTGCTGGGGCTACATTGAATATGAAAAGCCCCTGACCGAGAAACAGGCTGCGGACTATGAGCTTGTCCGGGAGCAACTTCTGGATTTCAAGCAGCGGTACATGGTGGGGGCGGGGACATCGATTCTCCGCACCTTTGCCACGGCTGCGGAACTCAACGAGTGGTTCGATGCGCAGATCGTAGAGGAGCGTCACTTCTGCCGCCTCTATGACCGGGTAAGGATGGTTCATATCTTTGGCTGTCGTTATATGTGGCTCAAACCGGAGGAACGGTGGACAGATGATCCGCAAAGCAGCTTTCCGAGTCCATCGCTGCTTTCCAGAGAAGAACCTTGGAACTGAATGGGGGATGTAAGCATGATCGAGTTCATAGAGAAGGAGCGATACTACAACGATTCGGCTTTTACGGGGCAATGCTGGATGTACCCCACGTTCATGGTGAAAGGCGGTATTGAGTATTTCATGTGGAACCGTCGGGAGCTAGATGATAGTTGGAAGATAAAGGAGAGGGAGGGCCAGAAAGCGGAGCTGCTTGCCAATGATGGATCGCATTTTCATTTCCATGGCATCTACGCAAACCCGTTCGAGATGCTGGCCGAGATAGAGCGTCGAGGACACACGTTCACCGAGCCGGATAATCTCTTTGTCGATTGCCGTGAAACAGGTGGTTTTGTGGACTTCCACGGGAACCGAAACGAAGTATCGGCGGCTTTCCATTACCGAATCTATGATAAGGCTCTGGTAGAGAGAATTCGCACGGCTGTTGCACCAATCATCGAAAGGAGCAGGAAAAGATAAACGTGGATACCTATAGAATACCGCTCGTTTGGCAGATGTACGGTCACTGTGATGTTGACGCTGACTCACAGGAAGATGCGATTGAAATTGCGCTGGGGCCTGACACTCCGCTACCCGATGGTTTCTATGTTGAGGACCCTGTTGCTGTCGATTATGAAGTTCTTGAATTGGATCAGGATAAGAAGATCAACGTACTGACAAAGCAGGAGTTGAAGTTACAGCTCCAGCAGGGCCATACGCTCAACGACCTTTTGGCATTTGGCCCAGGCCAGGACTGCGAGATATTCAAGGCCGACAAGTTCTATCCTGGGGACGTGGTTATCTATGTTCCTGATGTGACCTTGAACCACATTCCTCTTGACCGCTCGATTATGGACCCGGAGGAATTTCCCGAGGTCTTATCCAACTGCTACACGGGCCAGGATTTCATCAATGAGTGCCATGGTGATGCAGAGAAAGCCGAGCACCTGTTTTGGTACTGCGACTGGCAGCACCCTTCCTCTGCGGTGGACGAGCTGGACGATGATGAGGAGGACACACAATGAAGTATACGTTGATTGATGAAAACAGGCAGTATGCTCTTGTCTTGCGGGGCGAGAGCATGACGCAGTACGCTGTTGTGAGTGGTCTGGACAAGGAAACCGGAAGTTGGGACTGGACGTGCTGCTACTACGATTTCGGTAAGTTCTCTGGACTGACGAAGGCTGAGGCTCTTTTCAGGGCGTTGGACTACTACTTGATGCGGACAAACGAGAAACATATCCCCTGGAGCAGAATGAGCGAGATCGCCACGGTTCTGAAGGATGGGCTGATTGAGGATGGTGAGGAAGAAGCCTACCGCTACATGGCCGATGTTGCTGGACTGTCGAATACCGAGGCTGAATACTTTGGGCTGGATATGGAGCAGTACAGAGCGGCCACAGGAGAAGATGCCGATAGTCCCACGGCTCCGTTCAGCACGGGTAGCGATTATAGTCCTGCCCATCCTTGGGATGCACCCGGAATGAGTGCGTCCGATTTCATTTAGGCGTCCCATTAGGGTTTGCCCAAACGGCACTACGAAAAAGCGTCCCATTAGAGTTTGTTTTCGAGTTTTGGTACGCTCCAGACTTGAAACCGACCCTAATGGGACTTTTTCGCGCATTTACCTTCTAAGGAGACTGGATATGAAGATAGGCTACATTAGGGTGAGTACCCAGGAACAGAACACTATCCGTCAGGAAGTCTTAATGGAATCTCTGGGGTGGATAAAGTATACATCGACCGCATAAGTGGCAAGAACACCAACCGTTTTGGAGGGCATTCCGGTGTAGGTCTGAATCTCTCGATATAATTTTTTCTTTTTTTCAATTTTATCCTTGACAATTCCTGCTGCAATGATTTATACTTAAGATAAGCCCGTCTGATCAGCGGGTAGCCTGTTTCCTTTGAGTCGCACTTCTCCCAGCCAAGCGGTTGGGGCCAATTAACAAAACTTGGCTGAAAAGCGGTCAGGCACTGGCCTGGCTAGCCACCGTAATTCCTTCCAGCGTTGCGGCTGGGGCAAAAGGTCGAATTTTTCGTAGGGTGGCGTATGCGAAAATGTGAAGTGTTCTCTGAAAAATCCGAGATGAAAATCTATGTGGGGGGCAAAGGATTCAGGCAATAATTGAATACTGACGTGTTGTTTTCTCAGCACCTAAAGTCCCGCAGGTACTTAGAGAGGTATCTGTCATTAAGAAGGACCATGGAGGCTTTGAGATCATCACTAGCAACTTCCGACAATTTCGGAAGTTTGTTTGTGATGTCTCAAAGTCTCCTTTTTTGTTGCTTTGAAACGCTGTGCAGTATTCAGAATCAGCGAGGATTGAGAGGGAACTCCATTGGCACTCAGACCAAGTGCCCCTACCAACATCCGAGGAACTGCCATTTCCCCCGGAGTGCCACGTTCCTGGGTTTTGGGGCAAAGCGGTAATAAGCTTTTTCTTCACTTTGGAGACAGACTTGGAAACAGACTAGGCTTAAACCCGCTCTGGCTGCCGTAATCCCGCACCCTGTCACCTTGAAAATTTAATTGTAGGAGGAAATTAGCATGAAAGACGAGTTCACAGAAGCCGCCATTGGTGAGGATGCCCACGTCACCACTGTTTCGCTGTATGCCGAGCATCTTCGGCGGACAAAAGAAAAGGCTGAGAAAAAGAAATCGGTGCGGAAGTCAAAGAAGAAAAAGAAGAAAAATCTTCCGATACCGATGGAGCGGTGTGAGGAAGCGGAAGAATGCCTGTCCTTTGGACACGAAATTATTTCTTCTCCCGAAACCTCGCTTCTTTCCCAAAATCAAAGGGTCAGTGAGCGTATACGTTGTGCCCAGGGGAGGGTAATTCCGGAGCATTTTCGGCTCAGATTGGATGCAGATTCCGGTGTTTTTTTCGGGTTAGATCGTGACCATGGGTACTATGTCGGAAAAAGCTCGACAATGGATGGTCATATCTGTGTCATTGGGGAAAGCGGTCGGGGCAAAACGGAAAGCATTGTAAAACCGACCATACTGACCTACCAGAACGGAAGCACCATTGTTTTCGACTTCAAGGACAACTTGCATAAGCACTGGATATCAACAGCTAGATCGTTAGGCAAACGAAGCGTTGTTTTCTGGCCCGATGGTCCAGTCGGATGCAGCTGCCATTACGATCCCCTGGAACCCATGCGGCGAAACAATTCGGCCAACATCGTTGCAGCGACAACTGACTTGGCTTACGCTCTCATTCCGTTACCAGATGGAACCAAAGAGCCTATTTGGATCGAGACAGCGCAAAATTATCTAATTGGTGTAATTATTTATTACTACTTTCTGGATATGAACTTCCCCGAAATCATGATGTTGATACTCAATACGCCAGTAACAGAGATGATTAAAAATATCATGCAGGATGACGTTGAAGAAGCTACTCTTGCAAAGATTTTTATCAACAAGCTGACTGACGTTGACCCGAAGATTGTCAGCAACATTGGCATGGAACTCAATCGGCTCGCGTTCTTTGTGGCCGATCAAAACCTTATGGATCTACTTACGCCAACAGAGAACGATGATTTGCTGGACTGGGAGGCAATAAGCAAGTCAGTAGAACCAATTGACGTGTTTATCAGCGTGCCGGAGTCTAAGCTAGACTATTACAAGCCTATTCTCCGGCTGATGGCCAACCAGCTGATTCGGACATTGGAGCAACGCCCTCAGCGAACCTTTAGCAGCGGCACGGAACTTCCGCCTATTTTAGTTTTGATGGACGAATTTTCCAGGCTTGGCAAATTCCCCGCAATAACGAGTGGGCTGATGACATTGAGAAGCGCCGGTGTGACATTCGCCATTTTTATCCAGAGCATTGCCAGCCTGGATGAGATTTACGGTCATACCACAGCTCGCGTGATTCTGGATAACTGCAGTTACAAAGTTATCCTAGGTGCGTCTGATGTGGAAAGCCAACAATACCTCTCCAACCTGGTCGGTTCAGTGGCAACTCCCCAAGGCAGCATAAGCGAGAGTTACAACATGTTTACCAATCAGGTAATCGGATACAGCCGGAATATCGGTGTCACCCTCGAACCCGTCATTTATCCGCAGGAGTTTAGCTCAATGACCGATGTGGTAGTCGTCTCTCCAGATGGCTATTTCCGCATCGACAAAATTCCCTATTATTCGCGTAAAGAGCTTTTTACTCAGCTTGCCCTGCTCCCGAGATACAAAAGGTATATGGAAGAATATGACCGCACCCATGCTATTTCGGCGCTTCCTGAAAGGAGCAGCCATGAGGAGTCTTGAGGAACACTGCAAAGCTGCAAAAGAAAAAGCCAAGCAGCAACAGCGCAAACGGCGCATGGAGGTGCGGAAAACCGCACAGCGGGAGCAGGCAATCAATGATGGTCGATGCTTTGAGATCGGCAGAATCGTCTGTGAGCGTTTCCCTGAACTGCGGAAATATCAGCCGAAGTACGGGGATGCTACATCAGACAAAATCCATGATGACCTCGTTGCTGTTGTGGATTTTTTGGCAGCCAACAGAGAACTGCTGGACCAGATTAAGGCAGAGGCCTTTGGCGAAAGTACCGAGTACCACAGCCCTGGAGACGCAGTTGATTTTTGATTGTGTGCTCATTTATACATCGTTGTCCCACATCATTATTTCCCTCCGTGGACCTTCAAAGCTCCACGGAGGGGCCTACGAAATCTTACAAGGAGGAAATGCATATGTCAACTTACTACAATCATGTCGGCGTAATTTCGAGAGGCAGAGGAAACTCGATTGCCTGCTCTCTCGCATATATCCGAGGTGAACGGATATTTGATAAATATCTTGGAGAATGGCACGATAACTCTCCTCGAATAGACGTGCTCTACAAGGACGTTGTTTTGCCGCCCTCTGTTCCCCTGGATTATCTGAGCCCACAAAAGCTGGCGGATGCCCTCAATGACTCCGAGCAACGAATCGACTCGCAAATGGCGAGATCCATCATTTTGGCTTTGCCAAACGAGATGAACATTACTCAGGAAGTTAAATTGGTACGAGAATTTATCGACCAATATTTTATCGCCAACAATATGTGTGCCGTGTTTGCGATCCACTCTGGACGTAAAGAATCAAAGCGCAGCTACACCACCATAGATACTTGCACGGACAACCCCCATGCCCATATCATAGCCCCTATTCGTCAGATAGGCGCAAATGGTTTTTTTCGCACCAAGCTGGAGACTAGGCAATTCAACACGAAGAAATATCTGTATTCCATGCGAAAAAGCTGGGCTGACATACAAAACCGGGAATACGAGCGAATGGGACTCCCGTTCAGAGTGTCCCACGAAAGCCTATATGTCCAGGGTATCGACCGTAAACCGACAGTCCACCTTAGCGCAAAGGAGATTTCTTTTGAACAGCGAGGGATTGCAACGCGCCGTGGCAATATCAATCGGCAGATATTAGCGGAGGAGCGTGCAAAGGAACGCCAACGCCAACAGGAGCGTGACCGGCAACATGAACGGGATCGTTATTACGAACGCTCCCGTTAGAGCTACACCATTTTTGCTTTACATTTTGGAGAACGTATGTGCTTTTTATTAGATTATATATCCTTATTCGAGGAGGTGAACACTATGCACAAAAGCATTCTGAAACTGGAAGCATCCGGCAGCGCATCCACATTCAGGACAACCATCAAGACCCGCCACGGCAGAGTTCTGTTCCTGTCGCTGGAGATCAACGATTCCATTTGCACCATCCGGGACTGCTTCTACATTGACCGCAACCAGGGCAGGGAAGGGGAAGCACGTTACAAGGCCAAGCCCAAGAAGCTGCGGACGCTGCAATTTCCAGTGGAAGACCTACTGGCGGTCATTGAAGCGGAGTTGGACAAGAAGTTTTACGGCGTGGAGTTCGTGGAGACGGGGCAGACGCCCCTCTCCCTGGACGAATACCTGAATTTCAAGACCAGCAAGTCTAACAGGAAGTATCGCTTCCTGATCATGGTCGGCGATGGTGACAGCTATAACGGGCTGCCTATGAACTTGCGGACGCGGCTCAAAACCAAACTCCACAGGTCGGTGTATGTGGAGCTGGCCTACTACAGGGACGGGAAGGGCGTTGTCCAGCAGTGTTACTACTACGACCGGGAGTACAGGAGGCAGGGCATCAAAATCACGCCGCCGATGCTGATAAGCTGTTTCTTTCCCTACACCAAGCAGGGGATCTTAAACCTGCTCAACCACGAAATATGCTGTGATTTCACGCATATGTTAGTCACGGAAGGGCTGGATCTGGATTCCAACACAGTGCCCCTCTGCGGGGCAATCTAGGAGGTGACAACATGGCAAACCTGAAAGAAGAGTACACAGACACCAGGGATCGGACGCACAAGGTCGAACATATCCTTGTGCCGATTGAGGACAAAGAAACCCGAGAGCGTATCGTTGAGGAACTGCTTCAAGCCTTGGCACGGACGGGGAAGAAGATTCCCGCCTGATGAATCTGCCCAAATTCTAACATAGGGAGGAGGTGTGTGTCAAATGGCAATCGTGCTCTATGCCCGCAAATCTGTGGAGCGGGAGAACAGCATCAGCTGCGAGACCCAGCTTGAGTACTGCAGGTCTGTTATCAAGCCCGATGAGCGGGACGAAAAAATCATAACCTTCGTAGACAACGGCTTTTCCGGCGGCAACGTCAACCGTGACGGCTTTCAGAAAATGATGAAACTGGTGCGGCAGGGGAAGGTCAAGAAGGTCATTGTCTACAAGCTGGACCGTATCAGTCGTTCTCTGTCGGATTTTGTAAACATTTTGCAGGAGTTCAAGGAACATAAAGTCGAGTTTGTGTCCTCCCAGGAGTCATTTGACACATCCTCGCCTTATGGAGAGATGATCGTCAAGCTCCTGATGGTGTTCGCTGAGTTCGAGCGGACTTCCATTATCAACCGCGTCACCCAGGCATACGCCCACCGGAGCGAAATGGGGTTCTATATGGGCGGCAGACAGCCCTACGGCTTTGAGCTGGTTCCGACTGTCATCCACAACGTCAAGACCAAGAAGCTGAGTCCCATCCCCGCTGAGGTAGAGCAGGTGCGGTACATTTTCGAGGTCTACGCCCAGGAGAGCGTGTCCCTGCGACGGCTTCTGGATATTCTGGTAGCCGAGGGGAAACAGCCCTTGAACGGTAGCAGTTGGACAACGGCGAAGCTGTCCACGCTACTAAAGAATCCCATCTATGTCAAGGCCGATTCCGATGTGTACGACTACTATGACCGCCACGGCGTTCAGATGGTTACCGACGTATCCCTATTCACCGGGGAATACGGAGCGCAGCTCTACGGCCACACCAAGCATGACCCAAATGCACCCGATTGGTCGGATATGAAGCTGGTGCTCCTGACCCATTCCGGTATCGTGGATTCCGACATCTGGCTCAAATGCCAGCGAAAACTGGAGAAAAACCGGCAGATCGGGAACAGCGTCAGCAACCCCACCAGTTGGCTGGCGGGGAAGGTGGTCTGCGAGAAGTGCGACCACACCATGACCACCATCAAGGGGAAGGTCAACAAGAGCGGCGAGATGCGGCGGTACTTCAACTGTACGGGCAGGTCGCATAAGAAAACCTGTACCGGGCCAAAGGTAACGATCTATGCCGAGGACTTGGAGAACATGGTTTACGAGTGTATTTCCGAAAAGCTGGCAGACCTGAAGGAGATGAACCGCACCACTAGGAAGGGTGACACGGCAGAGGTCAACGAACTGAAGCTGAAGATCAAAGCTATCGAGAAGTCAGAGAAGCAGCTTCTGGATACCATGCTGGCAGGCGGGTTTAATGATGACCTTCTGGCTCTGGCGAATCAGAAGGCCACCCAGCTCAAGCGGGACCGTCTGGCCCTGTATGAGCGGATAGAGGACTTGAAGAGCAGGGAGGATGAGAAAGATGTTGTAGTCAATCTGGCGAAGTCCTGGAAAACCGCTGATTACAAGCGTAAAAAGGCTGTCGCCATGATTATGATACATAAGATCGTTATCAGTGAGGACGGCAGTACGAAGGTGCTTTGGAACATATAGCAGACCGCCGGGGCTACACGCCCTGGCGGTTTGCTGTATGCTGACTGTTGATAACTTCATCGTTTTGTGGTAAAATCAATACATCAAAATGAGGGAGGGCAGATATGGCAATCAATGACCTGCTTAAGAGAATTGATAATTATGCGGCTGTGATCTGTGCGTACCGTCCGCTTTCCGAAGCGGAGGTAAAGGAACTGGACGCTTACTACCGCATCGGAATGACTTATAGCTCCAATGCGCTGGAGGGGAACTCCCTGACCCTCTCCGAGACAAAAGTGCTGCTGGAGGATGGCATTACTGTGGGGGGCAAGCCTATCCGGGATTTTTACGAGACGACAGGCCACGCCAGGGCCTACGATTATATGCTGACGATAGCCAGAAGTGACAGCCTTTCGATTTCAGAGGATGTTATCCGGCATCTGCACTACCTGTTTTACAATGGCATCGACCCGGAGATGGCAGGGGAGTACCGAAAAGGACAGGTGTTTATCACGGGGACCGAGTATGTCCCACCTGTTGCGGAGGAAGTACCTGAGTGCATGGCAGCATTTGTGATTGAAATGGCGGAGAAACAGGGGAAGCTTCACCCAGTAGAGCTTTCTGCCTACGCACACCGCCGCTTGGTGGATATTCACCCGTTCCAGGATGGAAACGGGAGGACGGCCCGACTGCTGATGAACCTGATTCTGATAAACAAGGGCTATTGTCTCGTGTCTATCCCTCCGGTGTTGCGGCATGACTATATCGTAGCGTTGCAGCAGGCCCAGCGGGAGAAGGCCCCCTCTGATGAAGCTTTTGTCAAGCTGATCGCGGAGTGTGAGATCGAAGCCCAGAAGGACTACTGCCGGATGTTCCGGATCGAGCTGCCAAAGCCTTAACTACGCTGTCGTTTGTGAAGGGAAGTGAAGTCCGGGATGAAAAATAACAGCGACCTGCTTTATACTTGCAGTTTGATTGAGTACATCGGCCGGGAACGGACACTGAATCGCTCCGAGCTGGTTCATTTTATGGGAGAGAAGACAATCAGGCGTATCTACCGTTACGCGGACGTTTTTCACTGTGAGCCGATTGCAAAAACAGCGGATGACTTTATTACAAACCTGAGTATCCCGAAAGGCGCCTTCGATAACGTAGCCTCCTGCCGCTATGATGTGCCAGACTACTGGACGATTGGCGAGGTCTACGAGCGGTTGATTGAGGACATTTCCGGCGATGACGAGGAGCATATCATTGACCGTCTGGTGGAGGTCTACACCTCGTGGATCAGCGATGCCATCTCAAATTACAACACGGATTTCTACTATCAGTCGAGGCAATATATCCATGAGTGCTATAAAGAGGGCACTGTCTGCGCCTGAGCGTAGAGGTGCCAAGGGTGCTTCAAAATGTGGAACAGACCGCCGGGGCTAAATAGCTTCGGTGGTTGTTTTTAAAAAATGTGGCTATCAGATTGATTTTGCATTGCAATAGGAGTATAATAGACATAGAAAATGGAAAGGAGCCTTTGCTATGGCAGATACAACCAATTTCAGCGTCCGTATGGACAGCGAGGTCAAGCAGCAGTGCGAGGAGCTTTTTAATGACCTGGGAATGACCCTGACCACTGCCATCAATATTTTCCTCCGTCAAGCCATTCGCGTAGGTGGCCTGCCCTTTGAGGTTCGGCAGGAGCGGCCTAATAAGGAAACGATTGCGGCTATGCTGGAGGCGGAGAGGATTGCGCACGATCCTACTGTACCCCACTATAGTGATGTGGAAGAAGCGTTGCGGGAGTTGAAACGATGAAGCGGGAAATCGTCTGGACTTCTCAATTCAAAAAGGATTATAAGCTAGCGGCAAAACGTCATCTGGACACCTCTTTGCTGGATGATATTATCCGTGCGTTGTCTAGGGGAGAGAAACTGCCGGAGAAGAACAAAGATCACAATTTGTCCGGAAACTGGGCAGGGCATCGGGAGTGTCACATCCTCCCGGACTGGCTGCTGGTGTATCGCATTGACGATGATGTGCTGGTTTTGACGCTGGTTCGCAATGGGACACATAGCGATGTATTTGGGGAATAGGCGTCACTGGATTTGCAGTCATGCCTACGTTTTAAATGCAGCATTATGACGCAAATATCCCCTGCAGGCCGCCGCTTGCAGGGGATAAAATCTACTTAAATCAGTATGATTCGCTTCGCCGAAGCGCTGGAAATGCACGATCTCCCGCTCCCGCAAGAAGCGGATGGCATCGTTGACATCCGGATCGTCGCTGAGGCGGAGGATGTTGTCGTAGGTGACGCGGGCCTTTTGCTCTGCCGCCAAATCCTCTGTCAAATCCGCAATCATATCCCCGGTAACCTGGATACTGCCCGCACTCCAAGGCGCGCCTGAGGCGGCGGTGGGGTAGACGCCGGCAGTATGGTCGACAAAGTAGGCGTCAAACCCCGCGGTGCGGATCTGCTCCTCCGACAGATTGCGGGTCAGCTGGTGGACAATGGTGCCGACCATCTCCAGATGCCCCAGCTCCTCGGTACCGATGTCCGTCAGCAGCCCCTTCAGCTCGGGATAGGGCATGGAGAAGCGCTGGCTGAGATAGCGCAGGGATGCGCCCAGTTCGCCGTCCGGTCCCCCATACACCAATAGACGACGGAAATGAGCCTAAATCAAGACCCGGTAGGTGATGGTAAGCAGGGAGTTTTCCTTATCATAGATGCAGTTCTCGATGACAGACCGCGCCGCGTTGTTCTTCTCTTCCAGGGAGGCGTCCGGGGATTGAAGTGCAGCCAACGCCTGGGCGATTACGGTCTGGAGCTGGCTTTCCACGATGGCCGTATCGGACCTGGCCTGGAGCTCTTCCAGTTCGACCTCTGCCTTGGATATGGAGCCTTCGATGTCGGTCTTCGCAACGGAGAAGTCCTCCAGGCTCAGGACGCCGGCCAAGTACGCCTCCTGGAGCCGCCCGCGCTTCACCTGGAGCTGCTTCACAGTTGCTTCTAGGCGGGCCAGCTCATGCCCGCCGCTGGTGTTGGTGTAGGTGATATTGTAGGCAAGTGGGGAGGTACTGGTGGCATCCTTCGTCAGACGGGCGATGATGGCTTCTTCCAGGGCCTCGGCCCGAACGTGCTGAGAATGTCTGCATCGACCGCGAGCATAGTTGTTGCACTTGTAGTAGTGTGGCTGGGCAAAGATCAGCGTGGCACCGCAAGCGGCACAACGCACGATGCCGGAAGTCCAGCCCTTCAGCTCGGAGGTGGGGCGGGCCTTGTATCCCCACTGAGCTTTTACCGCGTCCAGTTGACGCTGGGCCGCCTCCCAGGTCTCGACGCTGACCAGTGGCTCGTGGCCGCCGTCGGCCACGATGATATTTTCGTTGAAGAAGTCACGCCGGGTCCGCCCCTCTGGATTCCAGCGGAGCTTCCCAATGTAGACCGGATTGCGAAGGATGTACTCCACGGTCCTGTTCTCAAAGGGATTGCCCCGGTGAGTGCGGACGCCCATGGCGTTTAACTCCCTGGCGATGACATAGATTCCCTTGCCGGCCAGGAAGCTGTCAAAGATACGGCGGATATACGCGGCCTCTTCCTCATCAGGGACGAGTACGCCGTCTTTGACATGGTAGCCGAAGGAAGGGGTGGCCTGGAGCCGCCCTCGCTCTGCGTTGATTTTCATGCTGCGCTTGACCTCTTGGCTCAGCCGGATGGAGTAAAATTCGTCCATCCACTCGATGATCCGCTCTATGAGGGAGCCGAAGGGACCAGCAATCAGCGGCTCGGTGACGCTCACCACGTCGATATTACACTTGGAGCGCAGAATGGATTTGTAAAAGATGCTCTCTTCCTGGTTCCGGGCAAAGCGGGAGTATTTCCAGAGAAGGATGACGGAGAAGGGGCAGTCTGGAGACTTGGCGGTAGCAATCATCCGCATGAACTCCGGCCGCCGCTCCGCTTTCTTGCCGGAGATGCCGGCGTCAATGTAAATCTGGTCATCAAGTAGCAGGATGCCTTCGCGCTGTGCATACTTCCTGATTTCCTCCAACTGACTTTCCGGGGAGAGCTCAATCTGGTCATCGGTAGAAACGCGGATATAGGCTGAGCCGAATTGTGGCGTTTTTGGTTGAATAGACATATCGATCACCTGTATATGGTCCAAAAATGAAGACAAAGATAGCAGGGAAAGCAGCTCCGTCTAGGCGGAGCTGCTTAGTTATTATACACAAAACGGATATACAAAAATTATGTAATTCTATGAATGCAATGTATGATTGCCTCTTTGATTCCCGAATAATCGGCCCGAATAGTGCCTAAAAGTTGCAAAGAAGTGAGAGAGATAGTTTTCTGAGTGCCGCATACCTCATCCAGCTTTTTGGTGGAAATGACATAAAAGTCCCAGTCATCCAGCACCAGCGGGTCAGCCTTGTTGCGGTCCTTCTGCGTGTAATGGCAGAAAACGTAGACATCCGATTGCCGCTTGACCTCACCGCGGTAGCCAGTTTCCGGGTCCCAGGCCCGTGCTGGCCGGATGCTGAAGATGATGTTGGAGAGCTTGCTTTGCTCCCAAGACTGAAGATAGGCTGCGCTCTTTACCTCGATGTGAACGGCGCCGCGTTCCACCCCGTCCTGAGCCCACTGGTAGGGGAAGAAGACATCGTATGGCCCCCAGTCTTCCCGTGTGCCGGACAGGTCCAGGTCCAGGGCTGAAGATACGATAAACTCGCTGAAGGAGCCGCGTTCTGTGTTTATGAGTAGATCGGAAGAGTTCCACGCCCAGTAGTCGCTGAGCAGATGGCCGATGGGCATACCATCAAACATGATATGCTCATCTCCGGTACGCTGTTTGCCCATAGCTATCGCTCCTGTCTATTTTGCACAGATTTAGCTGTTAAAATTGTGCGTTTTACTAAAACCAAACATTTAAGACCAGAAAGGACTGATTTCCTGCCGTTTCTAAAGTTTTTCAGAACGACAAAAAATGGCAAAACGGAGTTGATTTGTTCGGAATATACTTATACCACCCCGGCGAAAATGCCTCTACAAGCGATTCTAAGCCCTTTTAAGCCATGCCTTCTCATGTGGACGATTTTAGCCTCAAAATCCGCCACTCATGGACGCCAGTTTTTGAAGTCAACCGTGATGACCTTGCTACCACTGGCCTTTTAGATGGCGGCAGCTTGCTCGGCCTTCTGCATAGTTTCAATGACGATATGCTGCTCTGTTGTCATATAGCGGTCCATGAGCGACCAGAGGACGTTGCGATCTGCGGCAGATGCTTTTGAGTAGCAGGAAATCAGGATGTTCACATCGGGGGAGGGCTGTGGGGCCGCAGGCGGTTCGTAACCGACGAGTCGGTCGAGGGACACGCCGAGTATCTCAGCAATCGCTACGGTGGTTTCGACATTCGGAGTCCTGTTGCCAGAAGTATACCTGGAGACAGTGACCTCAGTGGTTCCCAGCTTCTCCGCAAGAGCCCGCTGCGTCATCCCGCGCTTTTCGAGCAAAGATTTGAGGCTATTGGCAAAAGTGTTTTTGTCGTACATAGATATGTGCCTCCTAAAAAGGTTTGCTTACCGATTTTACAGTATCTTTCCCAAAAAGTAAAATAAACTTACCAAAAATATAAAATACTTATTGACATTACCGTGTTGGTAAGTTAGAATGAAGATACGGAAGGGGGTGAACACATGAACCGGCTGGAGCTCGAATACGCCAGAAAGCGCAAGCAGAAATCCAAGGCAGACATGGCCGCTGCAATCGGCAAGTCTGTGGTTTCCTACTCTAAGAAGGAGAGAGGCGAGGTCGGGTTCTCGGACGAGGAGAAGGTCATCATCGCCAGAGAGCTCGACCTTACCGGGGACCAGGTGAACGCTATTTTTTTTGACGGAAGCTTACCGTGTCGGTAAGTAGATACACAATCCTAACCGACAAGGAAATTGTACCGCAGAAGGGAGGTAAAGAAAATGGGGCGAGACGCTATGAAAGCCTGTGAGAATCCGTGCTTTCGGTGCAGGAAAGAGGCCGCAAAATACAACGACAAGCTGAACAGCCGCGAAGGTGCCGCTGAGATGCTGGGCGTTTCGGTATCGAGCCTCGCGGACTATGAGCTGGGAATCACGAAGGTTATCCCGGTGGATAAGGTCGTCCTGATGGCGGAGCTTTACAACGCCCCGGAACTGAAGGCTTGGTACTGCACTGAAGAGTGTCCCATCGGGAGAGGCTTCCCGATGCCATCCGCTGAGATAACGTCGGTCGAGAGGACGACGATGCAGCTCCTAAAGCAACTCAGAGAGGCGGATGTCAGGGACGTGAAAGATACGCTCATCGACATTACGGCAGACGGGGTTATCAGTAATGATGAACGGTCGGAGCTGGAGAAAATCCTCGAATATCTGGACGGGCTCATCAAGGCCGCCGGAGAGCTTCGGCTTATCGGGAAAAAGGTCCTGAATGGAGACTGCCAGTCAGAATAACAGAAAGGAAGATAAGACAATGGGAAATCCCTGTGTTTGTAAGCCCGGTGAAATCGTACAGCTCGCGGGCATCGACTTCATGGTGCTGGAGGACCTCACCCCGTTCAACGGAGATGGAGATGAGCACGATCTGTTCGTCCTTGCCGTTGATAGCCAGGGTACTAGCCGGTTCGGCGACACCAACAACTACGCCGAGAGCGACCTCCGCAAAGCGACCGAGAAATGGCTCACCGAGAAACTTTATGACCACGGGTGCAACCCGGACTACATCAAGAGCCGGAAACTGGACCTGACCACGCTGGACGGCTACAAAGGCTACGGTGAGTTGGATGTCAAGGCTGCGCCCCTGACACTGGATGAAGCTCGCCGGTGCGCTGAGCTCATGCCGAACCCGGACACCGCTTCCTGGTTGGCGACCGGCTGGGAGGGACCGAGCTACGGCGCGACGTACGCGTTGTTCGTCTTCGCCGATGGCTATTGGGGCAACTACAACTGCTCCTACGGTGGGTATGCTATTCGTCCGGCTTTGGTCGTTTCCTCTTCTCTCTTCACCTCTACTGAGCCGGACCTGAGCAACGTGTCCACGGATGACCTGCTGGGCGAGCTCCGCCGGCGCATCGGTGAAGAGTGATGGCTGGGACGGTCGATGCTGCGAAAGCTGCTGCGGAGAAAACTCTGGGCTTCCGTATCCCGGACCACGTTGCGGAAGAGGTCCTGGCCCACACCAGGAGAAAGTGTGCGCTGAATCAGAAGCCGGACAGCTATCTTCCGCTGCTGTATGAGAACGAGCTGACTGACTACTACATGAGGCTGGCAATTAACCTGAGAGGAGGAATGTTCGATGTGTGCGATCTGCGGGCGCTTCCCGTGCGACAGCAGGTGTCCTAATGCGCCGGACCCGCCGACGGTGTTCACCTGCGCCTACTGCGGAGAACCCATTGTGCCGGGAGATGAGTACATGGAGCTGGACGGCTCCTACTACCACCTGGAAGACTGCGCCAGCGACGCGGCGGTGAGCCTGTTGCTGGAGAAGTGCGGTGCCAGAACCGGAGTTGCGGAGGAGCCACGGGGTGAAAATCGAGGACCGGCTGATACTCCACCTCTCCAGAGACGGGAGGTACTCCGAAGTCCCGTTCCAGCGCAGTACGAAGTGCTGGTCGGTGTTTTCGGCCCTGATGACAGTCAGAAACTACATGAACGAATAATGAGGAGGAACGACAGATGAAACAGGCAGAGACGTTAGTGGCTCAGGTCACGCAGGCGGAGCTGATGGATGAGCAGCAGCTCAACAGGGAAGTGACCGACATCGAGTTTCAGGCCGAGGCCATGGTCATCCAGAACGATGAAGACTACGCCGCCGCCGGTGAGTTCGGCAAGCTGCTGAAGCAGAAAGCGGCCCAGGTGACGAGCTTCTTCAAGCCCATGAAGGACAGTGCGTACCAGGCCCACAAAGCGGTCTGCGACCGGGAGAAGGCTATGCTCACTCCCCTGAAGAACGCTGAGAAGACGGTCAAATCCGCTATGAGCAACTACTTCACGGAGCGGGAGCGCCAGCGTAAGGCTGCTGAGGAGGCCGCCCGCAGAGCTGCCGAAGCGGAGCGGGAAAGGAAGCTCCAGGAGGCCGCTGAGCTGGAGACGGCCGGAGACAAGGCCGGTGCTGAGTCCGCCATGGAGGAAGCGATGGTCATGGATGAGGCTGCGACCTACACGGTGCCCGTGGCGGCCAAGCCGAAGGTGTCCGGCGTGACGGCCAGCAAGGACTGGGAAATCACTGACATCGACCCGAAGACGGTGCCCCTGTCCCTGGCCGGCATTGAGCTCCGGCCCGTTGACACCGCCGCCGTCATGCGGTTGATCCGCGCTTCCAAGGGAACGATTGAGATTCCCGGCGTCACCTACAAGCAGGTGGCGAAGATGAGCTTCAGGAGGTGAAGACAGTGAGCACAGCGATGAGCAAGGCTGAGCAGAACGCTTTGGCCGTCAGCTATGAGGTGCTGGGGACCCGCGTGGACCTCGACCTCCAGTTTGTGAAGAAGTACCTGGTGCGGGGCAGGGCGGACTTGACCAGCGACCAGGAGGTAGTGTTCTTTATGAACACCTGTAAGATGCAGGGCCTGAACCCGCTGGCCCAGGGCGAGGTTTACCTCATCAAGTACAGCAAGGATGACCCGGCCCAGTTGGTCGTGGGCAAGGACGCCTATCTCCGCAGAGCGTACAGCAACCCGGACTATCTCTACAAGAACGACGGCATCGTGGTCCAGCGGGGGAGCGACATCATCCAGAAGGAAGGCTGCTGCCTGTACCCCGGAGAGGTCCTGATTGGTGGCTGGTGCCGCGTTCACTTCATGCGGAACGGGAAGGAGCGGGAGACCTTCAAGGAGGTGGCTTTCGCTGAGTACAACAAGGTACAAGCCAACTGGAAGTCCAAGCCGGCCACGATGATTAACAAGGTGGCTGTCAGCCAGTGTGTGCGCGATGCCTTCCCGAAGGACTACGAAGGGCTCTACTCCGAGGATGAGATGGTGGCCTCCGGCGCCATTCCTGCGGACTACAAGGTCATTGAGGAGGACCCTCCTCCGGTGGAGGATGACACCCCCATCACCCAGGAACAGCGTCAGATGCTTTTTACGACTGCCCAGAAGGTCTTTGGTAAAGATGAGGGCAATCAGGTCATCAAGTCCATCATTGACCGGATTGGCTTGACCTCCACGGCGGGGATGAATCAGTCTCAGTATGAGCAGGTCACGCTGATGCTGATGGAAGCCTGCGAGGAATACCGGAACGCGCACCCGCCAGAGGAAGGTGAGAAGCCCGATGGAGGCGAGAGTAAGTAACCGAGCTGCGGAGTCCCCCGTGAGAAGGCAGGTGATGATGGGATGGCATGGGTAAGCGTCCATCAGGAAGTGGACGGCTCAAAACTGAGGCGGCTGTATAAGACCATAGGGTGCTCCAAGTTTGAGGCCCTGGGCATCCTGAATTTTCTGTGGTTCTGGGGAATGAAGAACGCTGATGAGACGGGCCTGGTATCGGACGCAGACCTGGAGGTGCTCAGCCGGTATCTGTACGGCTGTGGAGAGGGCTCCACTCTTGACATGGGGAAGGTGGTCCAGGCCCTGGCTGATGTGGGCTGGATAGATATGGCGGCCAGCGGTTTCTATATCCACGACTGGGACCAGTGGCAGGAACAGTGGTATAAGCTCCAGAAGAACAGGAAGCGAGACGCCGAGCGCAAGCGCAGAGATTATGCGGAGACGGTAATTCAGCCAAGAGAAGCACCAACGGAAAACCGGACGGAGGAATCCGCAAAGAAGTCCGGCGAAAAGAAGAAGGCTGGGCCGGAGAAGAAAGCCTATGCTGAGTTCGTGAAAATGACTGAGGCCAATTACGCTCGGCTCGTTGAGCTGTATGGAGAGTCGTTCACCGCGGCCTGCATCACAAAGCTGGACCTTTACAAGGGGTCGAAGGGCAAGACCTACAAAGATGACTACCGGGCCATCCTAAGCTGGGTGGTGCGGCAGGTCAATGAAGATAACCCTGGACTGATGAATAAGAGTCGGGGGGAGTCGGCCGGGGCGTCTCCTGGCGGCGACAATCCGTATGCAGAATGGGGTGAGGCAAGTGAATGATATGGCGGGAGAGATGTCCGGCATCATGGGGCACATCATACGAACTGCTGAGAAAGCCAATCCGCCGGAGGACGGCGACTACATAGACGAGGAAGGCTTCCTCTGCTGCGGAAAGTGCCATACCAGGCGCCAGGTTGAAATTGATATGCCTGACCTCAGCAGGGAACCGTACGATCCGACCGTGACAATCAGACGGAAGGTCCCGGTGTCCTGCCGGTGCAGGGCTGAGACCCAGCGAAAAGAAGAGCTGCGAGAGCAGCAGGAGAAAGAGATGGCCGCGATTAGTGCCCTGAAGAAACAGAGCCTGATGGATGAGCGGCTCCGAGGTGCAACCTTCGGCACATTTCGAACGACGAAGGATAATGCCTGGAACCTGAAACTGTGCAGGCGGTTCGCTGAGCACTTCGACGAGATGCTGGAGAAGAACCAGGGCCTCCTGTTCTACGGTGACGTGGGAACCGGGAAGACCTTCGCGGCGGCCTGTATCGCCAACTATCTGCTGGAACGGCGAATACCGGTGGTGATGACCTCTTTCGTGAAGCTGCTGGATTCCATGAAGGGCTTCCGCGATGATGATGAGTCCCTGATTGTCCGGCTGAACAAGGCGAAACTGCTGGTCATCGACGACCTGGGCGCAGAGCGGGACACTGACTTTGCTCTGGAGAAGGTCTATAACGTCGTGGATAGCAGATACCGGGCCAAGCGCCCAATCATCTTGACCACCAACCTGAGCATGGAAGAGATGAAAGAAAACCTGGACATCCGGTACACCCGCATCTATGACCGCATTTTTGAGATGTGCTACCCGATGCAGTTCAAGGGCCTGTCCTGGCGGAAGGGTGAGGCGGCCCGTAGGTACAACGACATGAAATCATTTTTGGAGGGCGACGATGGATAGAGCATACATCGGCCTGGAGGCGGACCGGCTGACCGTGGCCGCCATCCTGGTGAAAAACAAGTACACGGTCAGGCAGGGCTCCGAGAAGCGAGAGGGGAGCAAGAGCTATGACTACTTCCTGGAGTTCGAGCGTAACCCGGATAGTGGCAGGCGGGCGGTGAAGAAGGATGAGGGCTGAGGTCTGCATCTATGGGGAACCGCAGGGCAAGGGGGAGTTCTCTCAGCGGCAGGAAATCACCCTCGGCGGTGCCGTGAAGACCTCGCCGATGGAGAAGCTGACTGAGGAGGAGCTCCGCGCCCTGGCCCGGATGGACGGGGAGCAGGATGGCGAGGAGTAGCCGCTCCATATCGTCAGCTCTGAAGAAGTCCATCGCCACCGAAGCGCGGTACGAGCTGGCGAGACGGCACTACGCAGATTATGTCCAGCTTGTTCATGCAGGCAGGTGGAAACGAGCCAGACACCTCGACCTGGTGTGTCGAGAGCTGGAGAATATCATGTCCGGCCAGACCAAGCGGCTGATGATTTTCATGCCGCCCCGTCATGGGAAATCGATGACCGTGACAGAGACCTTCCCGTCCTTCTTCCTGGGCAAGAACCCGGAGAAGCGGGTCATTGAAATCAGCTACAGCGGCAGCCTTGCCCAGCAGTTCGGCAAGCGCAACCGCGATAAGGTTGAGGAATACGGCCCGGTTCTGTTCAATCAATATCTATCCCCCGTGCATCATACCAAGACCAACTGGGACCTTCAAAACGGCACAGGGGGCATGATTTCAGTCGGCATCGGCGGCTCTATTACGGGCTACGGTGCCGATTTGCTGATTGTAGACGACCCCATCAAAAACAGGGCTGAGGCTGAGTCCCAGACCTACCGTGAGATGCTGTGGAGCGAGTACCAGTCCACGGTCAGCACCCGTCTTCACGCTGGCGGCGCGGTTATCATCATTCTGACCCGGTGGCACGAAGATGACCTGGCCGCCCGCCTCCTGAACCCTGAGTATGGTAAGGTGGAGGATTGGAAAATCATTTCGCTTCCTGCGATATGCGAGGACGCGGAAGGTGACCCGCTCGGCCGGGAGCTGGGGGCGGCCCTATGGCCCGCCGGCGGATACGATGAGTTGTGGGCCGCTCAGCAGAAGGAGACGGTGGGGACCTACGCCTGGTCCTCGCTGTATATGCAGACGCCCACGCCCAGCTCCGGCGGTATGTTCAAGCGGGAGTGGTGGAAGCGGTGGGCTGCGCTACCCTCTGGCCTCTACGACTATCTGCAATCGTGGGACTGCACCTTTAAGGACAAGGACAGCTCCGACTATGTGGTGGGTCAGGTGTGGGCCCGGAAGGGCGCAGACCGCTACCTCATCGACCAAGTTCGCGGCCGCATGACCTTCACGGAGACGCTGAACGCCATGCGGGACCTGTCTGCCAAGTGGCCTCAAACCGCGCGGAAGCTGGTAGAGGACAAGGCCAATGGCACCGCGGTCATCGACGTACTTCGGAAAGAAATCCCCGGCATCGTACCCGTGGAGCCGTTCGGCGGCAAGGTAGTCCGCGCCCATGCGACGACAGCCGTAGCTGAGGCAGGGAACGTATACATCCCGGCTGCGAGTGTGGCCCCCTGGGTGGGTGACTTCGTGGAGGAGATGGCTTCGTTCCCCAGCGGTGCCCACGACGACCAAGTGGACTGTTATTCCCAGGCGAACGCCTACTACAACGAGAGTACAGCGTTTGACCTGACATCCCTTATTTCCTGATGGAAGGAGCGAAAGACTATGCGTACCCCCCAAAGCGAATTGGAGCGCCGGCGGCTGAATGAGCGCGGCCGCCAAATCCTTCTGAGGAAAGAAGGGAAGGCCGTCCGGCCTCAGCGTGAGGACGGCTATGTCAACCTGCTGAACAAGTACGGGACCCAGCAGGATAGCTCAGAGGCGTACCGCTATGAGCGGGAACCCATCATCCCGGACATGCAGCTCACCGGCCTCTATGAAGGGAACGGGCTGTTTGCGAAAATCATCGACACCCCGGCTGAAGAGGCTCTGAAGCATGGCTTCGACCTGAGCCTGAAGAACGATGAGCTGGACGCCTTCGTGGAGGACGCCCTTGACGCCCTGGAGTGGGAGGAGAAGGCGGCAACAGCTATCAAGTGGGCACGGCTCTACGGCGGCTCCATCATCGTCATGCTGATCGACGACGGGCGGGGCCTGGAGGAGCCGGTGGACTGGAAGCATATCCGCAGCATTGATGAGCTGAGGGTCTATGAGCGGGCGGTGGTCCAGCCTGACTATACCAGCCTGTATATGCAGGACTACGGCGGCAGAGGAGTGGGAAACAGGGTGTCCAAGTTCGGACGCCCTGAGTTCTACTATGTGTCCAGCATCTACGGCTCATTCCTGGTGCATGAGAGCCGGTGCCTGCTGTTCCGCAACGGCGTCCTTCCTGAGCTGACCACGAACACGACCTACCAGCTATGGGGGATGCCTGAGTACATCCGAATCCAGCGAGCCCTGCGGGAGACCCTGACGGCCCACGGGGACAGCGTGAAGCTGCTGGAGCGCAGCGTCCAGGCCATCTACTCGATGAAGAACCTGGCCCAGCTGGCTGACGAAATCTCCCAGGTGGAGGAGAGCATGGGATTTTCGTTCTGAGAGGAGGACAATGTAGTGACTGAAATTAAGAAGGCTGAAGACCTGGTGGCCGTTGCAGTCCGCCAGGGACTCCAGATGAACCTGGTGGAAGCCGACATCGTGCTCGGATACATGGAGGGCCACGGCTTTTCCCTGGTGTCCGATGAGCAGTACCAGGTAAAGCTGCACGATACTGAGGAAGAGGAGAAGTACGGGTACGCCAGCGACCAGCCCTACACCATCCGGGAGGCTATCGAGTTCTGCCAGGAGATGAACGAGGAGCTTCTGCTGGATGCCACCGGCAAAAAGCAGCAGGACGAGAGCTACATCCTCGACCTGCGGAAAGATGACCTCATCCTGAGCGGGCTCATGGAGAAGGCGGCCGCGGTCATCCCGCCGGTGATCCGCCGGTACAAAATCGTTATCCTGGAGCACCTGAAGCGCGTGGTCCATGTGGAGGCCGCGAGCTGGGAGGAGGCCAAGTCAAAGGTGGAGCAGGCGTGGAAGGCTGGGGAGTATGTCCTGAGCGCCGAAGACTTCGCCGGGGTGAGCTTCAACACCGGAAGCTGAGGAGGAAAATGATGGATAGAAATGCTGAGTTTGAGTTCATGGTATCCTTCGCCACGCAGAGCTACTTCGACGAGGACATCTGCCGCGACCGCTTCAGGATGCTGTGGACGGCGTACTGCCTCCACTACGACCTCAACGTGGATACCGCCAGCTATGACAGCTACATCCGGGAGCTGTGGAAGGCCGTGGCCGCGGACGAGGAAGATACAGCCGACTGGTCCGACTTCGACAGCTTCGGCAACTTCATGTGCCGGTATCTGGTGTGAGGTGTGTCATGGGAAAGAAAAACGACTACCTGGCCCGCCAAGAGGAAAAGAAGCGAATGCTCCAGGATGCCACCAGACAGACCTTCGTGCAGTACATGACGGATACCCTCATCTTCACACTGAATGACCCGGAGGTCATGGGTAAGGACGTGTTCGGATATGCTCGGCTGAAGAAGGTGCTGGACGCCTGGGGGCGGTATTATGACCAGTTCTTCGACGCCCTGACGCTGAACCCGGAGGCCGACTATGCCAGGGCAAAGATGGATGAAGTCCTGAAGCGTATCTGCGGAGACAGCGGCGACTTCATCCCGTTTGAGGAGCGGTACGACTGGCTGCCGGAAATCCGGTATGGTCATAAGCAGTAGCTCCTGCTGAATACTCTGTGAGAGGGAGGTGGGGCCATGTGGCGAAGAAGCAGGAGATACGGACGGTATCCTTCGTACATATCGGAGATGAGCTGGTGAACACTGATGACCTGGACGACGATCAGCGCCGCAGGCTGGCGACATGGCTGAAGGCTACCTACCTAAACACGCTGTTCCAGGGGAAGGCCGAGTTCTTCGAGAGTAGCGGGGAAGGGGATTGCCAAGGTCGACGCCGTGGTGTAAAATAGCGAAAGCCGGAGCAAAACCGCTCCGGCTTTTTCGTAGTCTGATGGAGTAAGGTCCACCGTACTGGCTGATGATCACCGCCGCCAGCTTCGGGTTGGGGTTCTTGATCTTGATGGGGTACTGCAGCCGTTTCTCATAGACAAACATTATTTTTTTCCTCCTTCCAGATCCCAGGGCCACGGGTCGTTGATCCATGTATATCCCGCCGCCGTCACGGACTCCTGCTGCAGCGGGCCGTAGGCCGCCTCGTAGCGCTTGCGGCCCTCCTTGGCGAGGTTGACATAATCAATGTATAGAGCCAGCGCCTCCTTGTCGCTCTGGTGGGTGTCCAGATACAGCCCTAGCTCATTGATGGCAAAACCCAGCGCCATCAGCTCACACAGCGCGGTGTTGTCGCAGTTCATCTTGCTCTTGACCGCCCGGAAAAAGGGCAGGTTCAGCCCCGGAAACAGGGTGCCGGCGGCCAGACCCTGGGTCTGGTCATAGCGCTCGGCGTTGACGCCCTGCACGGGAATATAGGGAAACGCCAGGCTGGCGCACTTGCCAGGCAGACTGCCCTCCATAGTGCCGCAGGCGTTGGGGTTGGTATTCTCCAAAGGGAACTCCTCCTTATGGTAAGTGGGGGACGCGGCAGCGCGTCCTCTGTTCATCTTATGCCGGGTTGCGGAATGGGTTCTTCTCATATACCGGACAGCCCGCGCATAGGGTAGAGAGAGGTGATCGCATGTTTCTGACATTTAAAAAATGGACGGCTCTCTATCTGCTCACGCTGCTCCTGCTCTTTGTGGGATTCGCGGCCATTCTGTGGCAGGGGAGCGCCGTCAACGCGTCCAAAAATCTGCGGCTGGAGACAGCGAAGGAGCTTGTCCTGATCATCGACCCGGGACACGGCGGCGTAGACGGCGGCGCGGTGGGGGCGGACGGCACGGTGGAGTCCCAAATCAATCTGGCAATTGGCCTGCAGATGGAGGAGCTTGCCCAGCTCATCGGCCTGGACACCAGGATGACCCGGAGGGAGGACGTCTCCATCCACGACCCGGAGGCTCAGACGATCCGGGCAAAAAAGGTGAGCGATCTGAAAAACCGGGCGGCCCTCATCAACGCCGTCCCCGGCGGGGTTCTGGTGAGCCTCCACCAGAACAGCCTTCCCACCGCTCCCAACGTGCGGGGGGCGCAGGTGTTTTACAACGGGGTCCCCGGCAGCAAGGAGCTGGCGGAGGCGGTCCAGGCCGCCCTCAACGATGTCCTCAATGCCTCCCCAAAGATGCCGGAGCAGACCGGAAGCGGCGTGTATCTCATGGCCCACAGCGAAGCGCCCTCCATCCTGGTGGAGTGCGGCTTCCTGTCCAACGCAGAGGAGACGGCCCTGCTGAACACACAGCCCCACCAGACCAAGCTGTCCCTGGTCATCCTGACCGCCGCGCTGGCGCACCTGATGCAGCCGGAGGCGGAAATGCCCCCTGCCGCCTCGGAGCCAAAGTAATCCTGAAAAAGTACTAGCCAAGCGGAAACATTTGTTGTATACTATTGGCAGCGCCCCATTGACACTCCAGCCATTTTCCGGCCAATGGGATGGCGAGAAATACGTGCGTTACCGGGAGGATACAGCCATGGCAAAGCAGCGCAGCGTCTTTTACTGTACCGAGTGCGGCAACGAGACCCCCAAGTGGGCAGGGAAGTGCCCGGCATGCGGCGCGTGGAACACGGTGGTGGAGCAGGAGGCGCCGGCGAAAATGCGCGGCGGTCGTTCAAGCGGCGGCGCAGGCGTCTTTCACACTGTAAAGGCTATATCCCTGACAGATGTTGATACAAAAGAAGAAATCCGCTTTTCCACTGGTATGGGGGAGCTGAACCGCGTGCTGGGCGGGGGAGCGGTGAAGGGCTCTCTGGTGCTGGTAGGCGGCGCGCCGGGGGTGGGGAAGTCCACCCTGATGCTCCAGATCTGCGGCAGCCTCTGCAGGGAAAACCGGGTGCTGTACGTGTCCGGCGAGGAGTCGGTGCGCCAGCTGAAGCTGCGGGCCCAGCGCTTGGGCGTGGGAAGCGAGCGTCTGCTGGTTCTGTCGGAGACCGGGCTGGAGGATGTGCTCCAGTCCGTATCCGACGAAGCGCCGGACATTCTGATTGTGGACTCCATCCAGACTCTCTACAACGGCGCGCTGGAGAGCCCGCCGGGCAGTGTGGGGCAGGTGAAGGACTGTACCATGGCCCTCATGCAGCTGGCCAAGGGCCGGGACGTCACGGTCTTCGTCATCGGCCACGTGAACAAGGAGGGATCCATCGCGGGACCCAAGGTGCTGGAGCACATGGTGGACTGCGTGCTCTACTTCGAGGGGGAGCAGCACAGCACCTGCCGCATTCTGCGGGCGGCCAAAAACCGCTTTGGCGCCACCAACGAGATCGGGGTATTCGAGATGCAGGACGCGGGGCTGGAGGAGGTGGAGAATCCCTCCCAGATGCTCCTCTCCGGCCGTCCGGACGGCGCGCCGGGT
>OFEY01000517.1_pt1 | contig 32764 bp, 39 predicted proteins | sample 1521251 | NCBI WGS metagenome assembly OFEY01 (sample SAMEA3504100, study PRJEB24116) | mouse gut metagenome | biome: mouse gut; feature: mouse-associated habitat; material: faeces | place: Denmark | collected 2011
AATAGGATGATTCTTTTGTTTTTATAGTTTGATTGCAGCCAGCGGCTGCGGTATGATATCAATATATACAACCTGCATCTAGTGGCTGCTCTTTTCGGCGCCCCAAAAGCCGTCCGCTATTACGCCAACCGCGCGGCTAACGGCGTTGATATCTCCGGGACAGCCATCCTGGAATATGAAGGTTTCCACGCCCTCTGCACCGGCTCCAAGGATTCCACCAGCCCCAGCGGCGTCATTCTGCAGGGAGAGGAGGGTTATCTCAGTATGGAAGGCCCCGCCAGTTCCGCCACAAAAATATTCCTCTCAACAGACGGAAAAGAACATTGTATTTTAGAAACTCCGGACAACGGAAACCTGACTGAGGAAGTGCGGGAATTTGCCCGACAGTACGAAGAACATGATATGGATGCCTGCCGCAATATGCTGCGCCACAGCCTGCTTGTTATGAAAATAGCGGGGCAGTGCCTTGAAAGAAGCTTTTGTGGTTAAAAACAGACTGTCCCCTTAAGGGGACAGTGCTTTCATGAATTCTTTGCATTGCAAACATTTTTCCCCAACCTACGATATTCCTTCGGCGTACATCCGATCATCTTCAAAAAGCTTTTCCCGAAATAGCTGCCCGAGCTGAAACCACACTGTTCCGCCACCTCCGTGATACTACTCCGGGTACTGAGCAGCAGTTCCGCCGCCAGCCTGATCCGATAGTCATTCAGGTAATTCCCCGGAGACATTCCTATTTTATTCTGAAAGCAGCGCCCGCACTCACGCACACTGATATTTGCCGATTCCGCAATCATCTCTATCGATATTTTCTCGCCGAAATGCTCCTGAATATATTTCATCATCGTCAAAATCCGCGTGGAATCCGTATGGTTTCCCTCTTCCCTCAAAGAGATCGACGTGGCCACATCCCTGTATAAAAAATACCACAATTCCGACAAAACGGAACGAACGGCAAATTCGTAGCCCTCCTCCTTCTTTTCATAGACATCCGCCAGCTTGAACATATTTTCTATAACACGAACCCTTTTTATATCATCCGGCATTATCACATGTACTCCCGGTCCAAGATTTTTCAGAACCGGTTCCATATATTTCCTGTCGTAAATGCTGTCAAACATGCCGCCAATCAGATATTTATCAAATAAATGCGCATATATTCTGCCGCCTCTGCCCTTTGCGCTCACCATATGCAATACATCGGAATTGATAAAAATCGCTTCCCCTTTATGCAGCGTAACGGAACTGTCCGGCATTTTATACTCGATTTCCCCCTCTTCCACATAATCGATTTCCAGTGCGGAGTGCCAATGCCAGGCAATTTTTCTTCCGATGCATTCATCCATGCGGCGAAACATACAGACATACGGAAATTCTTCCGTATATCCCGGCAATATCTCTTCCCTATTACTCTTCAATTCCAGATACGGTGTAGCAATCATCCATTTCTGCCTCCGAATTTTAATATAGTATACTGCACTTTTCCTCCGTTTACAACCATATTGCACTTTATTCTGGCGTAATTTTACCACTTTTTCACCCAAATACGGCTCGATTTTGATAATTTATGTCCGCATTTGTATTTAAACTTTTACCATTTCCTATTAAAATATAAAAAAGATGAATTTTTGCCTGAACCCACCGCAAAAGCATTGTATTTACACACTGCCCGCAGAAACGGCCGCCCCGACAGGAGAGAAAACAATGATTATTAAAAAAGCTCAAAATACCGCCCTTCTCGCGGATATAATAGAAAAGTCATCCCACCCTGTATATCTCATATTGGATGATCAAAAAATAGACTTAACCGAAAATCGAAATCTGTTGAATTTATTCAGAAAATACTGGAAACTGGAAGATGTCACAGAGGTAACTCTGGAAGTGGAAAACATGGATTTTTTATTGATTAAAGCACACACATAACAGTCAATGTCATTTAGTTAAACCATTTATCCGATCGGGAGGGACATAAAATGCGGGAGGAGCCCGCTAAAAATCGTCGGCACTTAGCAAATGAGGAATTTTCTCGGAAAATTGCTCATGCATTTAAGTGTCCGCTACACTGTTTCACAGGCTCTTGAAAAACAGAGCCGGCGGGAGCGTGGCGACGGAGTATTTTATGTCGCTCCCGGCGTCCTGCAATATTAACTGAATAACATTGCAATAGCAGTAATCGCGTCAGGTTTCCGGTCCGCTTCACCTCCCAGGATAATAGCACCGGACACCCATCTGCTTAAATCTCGCCAGCCATTCATCCGCCGGCTTTTCATCCGTCACCACAATATCCATCTCGGACAGTCCGGCAATCTGCGCGAATGCCACCTTCCCGAATTTTGTTTTGTCCACGGCGACGATTCTGTGCTTTGCGGACTTCATCATAACCCGTTTTGGCTGCGCAAACTCTTCATTGCTGTCCGTCAGCCCTCTCTCCAAATCAAACCCTTTTCCGGAGACAATGGCAATCTCCACATTGTAAGTGTCAAGCGCCTCAATCGCCTTAGGTCCCACCAGAGCCAGATACCCTTCCTTCAGCCTGCCGCCCGAAGAAATTATATCCCAGTCACTGACATCCGCAAGTTCAATCACAATCTCAATAGAATTGGTTACAAGAGTAATTCGTTGTTTCTGTTTGATCGCTTTTGCAATAAAAACGCTGGTCGTTGAAGCGTCCATCGCAATATGATCGCCGTCCTGAATCATCTCTGCGATCAACTCCGCGATCTTCTGTTTCCCCGCCACATTTTTTTTCTTTCGGATATTAAAAGGCATATCGATACTGGTATTTTCATTGATCACCGCACCGCCGTAACTTTTCACCGCCAGTCCGTCCTTGTCCAGCTTATCCAGGTCTCTGCGGATCGTCTCCTCAGATACCCCATACAACTGACTAAGTTCACTGACCACCACCCGCTTCTCTTCCTGCAGCTTCTCCAATATCAAATTACGTCTCTCCAAAGCAAGCATATGGTCTCTCCTTTTAATATTTTATCTCCAATAACCTTACTCCGTGCGGCGCCCCACAGTCTCCAATCAAAGCACCGACCTGCAAACCTGCTCATCCGGCTGTGCAATCACCGAAGAATCCAGATACATTCCCTTCGGTCCCACTTCCGCGACAGCCCTCTCAATAGCAGCCTCCACCGCCGCCACCTCGCCGGTCAGAAACATATAGGACTTTCCGCACATCCCCTTTGCAATGCGCAGTTCGATCAGATCCACGATAGCCGTCTTTGCCGCCGCATCCGCAGCCTGGATGATTGCCGCCGCATCAAAGGTTTCCAGAATGCCCAGAGCCCGCACCTTTTCCAGATGAGTCGTACCGTAAATAGCGGGAAAAATAGATTCGTGAGGATTACCCAGCACAAAACTGTCGATCAGATTCTCTCCATTCTGAGCCTGGGCATTTTTCACCGCCGCATCCACAGCACTCAGATCTCCCGCTATGATTGCTATATATTTTCCCGGGCAGACCGTCTCCGCTTCGATCAGTTCCACGTCAGATGTTTTTACCATATTATCCGTAGCAACCACACCGGATGAAACCGTCTTATATTCAATCATTCCAATCGCTCTGCTCATCTATCTATCCTCCACGCTTCTAATGCCATACTGTAATCAAACTCTTCCGTCAGGCACTCTATCCTTTTCAGCCTCTCTCCCTCCGGATCGTCACCGCACCGTTATCCACAGATATCACCCGTCCGGTTATCGGCGCATGTATCGCCACACTCAAACCCTTTCCCGGATTTCCCACAATATCACCGGCATTTACCATATCTCCCACAGTCACTGCCGGTACTGCCGGTGCTCCGATATGCTGGCTCATCTTCACCGTAACATGTGCCATATCCGCCCTTTCATCCCGCAGCGGCGCGGGCACATTGTATCCGGAAAGCCCCAGCCTCGCCTCCAGACGCATCTCCGGCACCTTCCGGTACTCCCTGGACTTCTTCACGGGCGCAGGCTTCACATCTGCCGGCGGCCTTACTCCCGCCTTCCTTAATCCGTCCTTACATTCCGCGATCAGGCTTCTCGGCGCCAACCCCTGAGGGCAGGCATACATTTCACACACGCCGCAGGAACTGCAGAAGGATGTATTTAAAAATGCTTCAATATGCTGAAAATCCTGATTTGCCGCCGACCGCATAAACAGATGCGGCTCAATCGGATGTCCAAGCGCATGTCTGGGACACAGACTCGTGCAGGTCTCACACTGACAGCAGGAGGAAGCAGCCCTTTTTAATTCCAGAGACGCCTTGCTCTTTTTCCGCTGCACGATCTGATGGTCCTTCGGCAGTACGATAACCGCGTTGGTCGTCTTCGTCACCGGCATATCCGCATCTCCGATAAATCCCATCATCGGCCCGCCAATAAAATATACCGGTTCCTTTGTGGTCACTTCTCCCGCCAGCGCCACCACATCCTCTATCCTGCATCCGATGGGCACCCTTACCGAGACAGGATGCTCCACCTCTCCCACGACAGATACCACCTTATCCGTCACCGGCGCGCCGAACTCCACCGCACGATATATATTATACATCGTTTCCACATTAAATACGGCTACACCCGCTTCTATCGGCAGACCGCCCGGCCTGATAACCTTGCCTGTCGCCTCATAAACCAATACCACTTCGTCCCCCATCGGATAAGCACTGTCCAAAAGCTTGATGGAAAGCTTCGGAAACTCCCCGATATGCTGTTTCAAAGCCCGTATTGTCTCTTTATATTCACCTTTGATCCCAATGATTCCGCTGCCCGCATGAACAGTATCCGCCACCATGCTGAATGTCTTCATAATTTCATAGGCATGCTCCTTCAAAAGCTGTCTGTGCAGCTTCAGCAAAGGTTCACACTCAGCACAGTTTAAAAGAATTGTCTCCGCACGTTCATCCAGTTTTGCATAGGTGGGGAATCCTGCCCCGCCCGCCCCTACGATACCGCTTTTTTGCAGCAGATCCTTTAATTCCTGTAATTCCATGTCCGTCTCCCGAATCTAAAACAACCGCCCTGTCTATATCAGCCCGCTGGCATCATCAATAATGCCGACGATCGCCGCATCCACAGGCGCTGTGTCCAGACCGCATCCGATCCTTGCCGCGCTTCCCTGAGCCACAAGAACATATTCACCGATTCCGGCACCGATATTATCGATCGCCACAAACTGATTCATATGCCCCTTCATCCGCTCCACCGGCTCTACGATCATAAACTTATTCCCGATTAAATTCTCGCTCTTTCTTGTGGAAACAATACTTCCCACCACTTTCGCCGCTATCATACTTTTACCATTCCAGTCTTTTTGGGTTTTCTTCCGATTTCGGATACCTCCCCGGCACGCAGAAGCAAACTCCGCGCCGGGGACATCCTCTTATTATTACATAAACCTTCTCAACTGTTTCTGATGATCCTTACGGTATCACCCTGCGCAATCCTGCTTGCGTTCGCCTCATCCGTATCAATATGCATTTCCAGTGTAAACGCCTCATTTACACGGATCTTTACATGATTGAAAACCGTTCCTCTTTCGTTATCCGCTACCACCGATACGATATCTCCGTCCTTACAGCCGGATGCCGATGCATCCGCCGGGGACATATGTATATGGCGCTGCGCCACAATACAGCCTTCGTTCAGGTACAAAACCCCTTTCGGTCCCACCAAAGCGATCGGCGCACTGCCTGCCACATTGCCGGATTCCCTGATCGGCGCCTTGATGCCCAGTGTTCTTGCATCCGTTGCCGAGATCTCCACCTGGCTCCTGCTGCGGCAGGGACCAAGTATCCTGACATTTTCAATGGCGCGCAGTTTCAGGCCGACGATGGTCACCAGTTCATTTGATGCAAACTGGCCTCCCATCAGGTCCTTTTTCTTCGTTAAATGGTAGCCCTCTCCGAATAATGTCTCCACATGTTCCTGTGTTAAATGAACATGTCGGTTGGATACCCCTACAGGAACAAGAAAACCTTTTTCACTCTTCTCCGCTTCCTGCTTGTTTAAGGCTTCAATCACCAATTTTGTAATCAGTTCCACATTGTTTGTATCCAATTTGACACCTCTATTCCAGTACCGCATACACCCTCCCAGTACACTGATACCGAAGACTAATTTACAGCCGCCTGGCGTCTGTAAATTGTCTTGTGCACTGTGCGGGTGTATGCTGTTTTACAGTTCTTTTGTCAAACGCTCAGCACGCACCACATGATTTTTCACTTCACATTACGTCCGGCTGAGCTGTTGCACTATTTCACTTTCGGCAAGATCATTTCCACATCATTATGAGGACGGGGAATAACGTGCGTAGCGATCAGTTCGCCTAATTTTGCTGCGCTGTTTGCGCCTGCTTCTACGGAAGATTTTACAGCGCCCACGTCGCCGCGTACCATAACCGTTACAAGCCCGCTGCCGATCTTCTCCGTGCCGATCAGCGTAACGTTAGCTGCCTTACACATAGCATCCGCTGCTTCGATAGATGCTACCAGACCTCTTGTTTCAACCATTCCTAATGCTTCCTGTGCCATAATGAATTTCCTCCTTCATTTTGTTTAGGCAGGGTTTTCACCCGTTTTTCATCAATTACTGACAACTTACATTTTCGGCGTATCACATGTTTTCCAGTGCTTCCGCATCCTTGAATCTGCTTGCCGATTTTCTCACCAGCCGAACAATCTCCGGATGCGGGTTTGCGATCACGCCCTGTACCGCCGGCTTCTTTATACCGTTTTTTGCGGCTGTCTCAACTGCCTGTGTCACTGCCGACACATCCCCCTGTACGACCAGTGTTACCAGTCGTCCGCCCAGTTTGCGCTCCCAGGTAGCCAGTTCCACATCTGCCGTTTTGCACATGATGTCCAGTGCGGTCATAGCCGGTACGACACCCTGTATTTCAATAAAGCCGTATGCGTTTCCCATTGGTTACTCCTTAAATAGTAGGTAAAATCTTTTCCACATCGTTGTGAGGACGGGGAATAACATGCTGTGCAACCAGCTCACCGAGCCTGCTTGCTGCGGATGCGCCGGATTCCACCGCTGCCTTTACGGCTCCCACATCACCGCGAACCATAACCGTTACGAGACCGCTGCCGATCTTCTCCGTACCAACCAGAGATACCTCTGCCGCTTTGGTCATTGCATCTGCTGCCTCGATTGCAGCGGTAAGTCCTCTTGTTTCAATCATTCCTAAAGCTTCCTGTGCCATATGAATTTTTCCTCCTGATTATATTTGTTATTTTACTATGTTATTTTCGGGAAACTTCGCAAAATCCTCGGATTCCCTTTCGTATCTTCGGGAAACTTCGCAAAATCCTTCGGATTTCCCGAAGTATCTGAAAATTATTTGCTTCATGGGGCAAATAATTTTCATCGTTTATCAAACGCGTTTAGTTTCAGCATTTTGCAGCAGTCCGGTGTGGGGCGGGGGATGATGTAACTCTGTACGATCCCCGCTCCGTCTGCGGCTACCTGTTTCGCCGCTTCCATGGCTGCTTCCACGTCTGCCACCGTTCCGCGGAATTTAATGGTTACCAGCAGTGGAACCGGAAGTGCGTCCGCATTTGCCGGTTTGTTCTTGTCGAAGTTTTCCAGGGTTACATCGCCTGCCTTACAGCCTGCATCTGCTGCCAGAAAAGCGGTTGTAAGTCCGAAGACCTCCAGAATACCCGCGGCTCTTTCGTCTTTCACTTCCTCTAACATTTTTTCTTCCATCGCTTATACTCCTAACCGGATTACTTGTTTATCACTGCTATCTTCAGGCCTGTCATAGCCAGATTTTTCTCCAGCGCTTCGTTGATCTGCTCAAGCGGATATCTGTCAGTGATCAGCTCTGAAAGCGGAAGTCCGATCGCTTTCGCACTCTTTAAGAAATCAAAGGTGGTCACATAATCTCTCAGGGTGTATACCCAGGAACCTACCAGTGTGATCTCTTTCGAGCAAAGATCAAAATGCGGATTGATGGTCGCATCGCCGCCGTTGATAAAGAATCCCAGTTCACAGAGGCCGCCGCCGTTTCTGATGAACTTATAGATGTTGGCATGTGCCACCGGTGAGCCGGTACACTGGAACGCGAAGTCCGCAGGATATCCGCCGAATGCCTCTTCCACGCCCTTTGCCAGGTTTTCAACGCCCTTATAGTTCATAAAGTTTACGCTGCCTGCGGCGCCAAGACGTTTCGCGAACGCCAGCCTCTGCTCATTGCCGTCCACCGCGATCACGTTCACCATACCCATGGTCTTTAAGATTGCGATACAGATCAGGCCGATCGGTCCGCATCCCTGTACAACCACCCGGCTGTTAAACCGGAGAATACCTGTTGTTTTTGCTCTCTCCACAGCATGAATCAGTACTGCGCAGGGCTCAATCAGAATACGGGAATCCAGATCAAGATCGCTTACGTTAAAGAATGTGGAGCCGAGTGCGCCTCTGATCAGAATATACTCCGCAAACCACCCGTTAAAGTTGGATGCGTCCTCGGCCAGCAGACCGTATACATCCGCACCGCCTACATTCTGTTTGTTTAAGTCATACATTGTGATATCCGGGTTATCCTTGAAGATCATGCAGGTTACGATCTTATCGCCGACTTTTACGTCTTTGCCCGCGCTGTCCTTCTTCACGTTCTTACCCATCTTTACGATCTCGCCGGTTCCCTCATGTCCCAGTGCCACAGGGATCAGGCCGAAGGGATCGTTTTTATATTCGTGAGCATCCGTACCGCATACGCCGCAGCCTTCCACTCTCACCAGCATATCGTCATCGCCCACTTCGGGAATCGGATATTCTCTGATATCAAAGTGCTTCAGTGCCGTAAGTACCGCAACCTTCCCCGTTTTGGGAACACTGCCCGCCGCGGGAGCCGCTGCCGGCGCAGCGCTTTTCACACTGCCGTCAGTCATGCTGGCAAGTACCTGTCTGACGATCTGCTCAACGTCATTTGAATTTACTGCCATCTCTATCTATACCTCCATTCCGGTTCCGCCTCAGTTTCCTGATACCCTATCAGGCAGAGCGGAAACTTTTTTTACCTGATACACAAATTGTCGGTCATCACGCAGCGCCTCTTTTTCGTAAAGCTCCTTGCGCTGGTCAGCCCTTCCCCTGTTCTGCTGGCGATCGTAAACGTACAGATGCTCTCGCCGCCGAAGCCCAGAGCCGCATAGGAAGGCCCGTTCTTCACAAGGATTGCCGTATCAAGTTCCTTTGCATACTTCGTGATACGATCTACATTTTTTGAATGAATATGTGCCGAATGACGGTTGCCGTGCTCAAGCCATACCGCCTTTTCCACGCCGTCCTCAAAATCCTTTGCCGGAACAATACCGAGAATCGGCATCATCAGTTCCTCCGTGATCAGTGGATGTTCCTTTTCTCCCACGAAGGTGATGCAGCGGATATTATCCGGTACTTCCACCCCGATCATGGAAAGCAGAACCTTCGCGGAACGTCCCACGCACTTTCTGTTCAGTGTTCCCTTCGGCGTGATCACCGTTGCCGCCAGCTTATCCTGCTCTTCTTTTGATGCCAGGTAGCATCCCTGCTCATTCACCATGTAGTGAAGAAGCTCATCGATAATACTCTCCACCGCCACGATCTCTTTCTCCGCGATACAGGGCAGGTTATTATCAAAAGTACAGCCGTTTACCACGTCCGCCGCCGCTTTCCTGATATCCGCCGTCTCATCGATCAGTGCCGGCGGATTGCCTGCACCCGCACCGATGCCGCGTCTGCCGGAAGATAATACCGCCGTCACAACGCCCGGACCGCCGGTTGCAGCGATGAGCTGGATTGCCGGATGGTGCATCATGATGTCACTGGTTGCCAGTGTCGGCTTTTCTACCGAACACGCCACGTTATCGGGACCGCCTGCCTCTAAAGAAGCCTCGTTCACCAGATTGATGGCATACATGGTTGTCTTCATTGCCTGGGGATGAGGGTTGAATACCACCGTATTACCGCCTGCGATCATTCCCATGGCGTTGCAGAGCACCGTCTCGGACGGATTCGTGCTGGGTGTGATGGCACCGATCACGCCGAAAGGCCCCATCTCCACAAGGGTAAGCCCTCTATCGCCCGAATATGCTTCCGTTGTAATATCTTCCGTGCCGGGCACCTTATCTGCCACCAGATGGTGTTTTAAGATCTTGTGGGGCACGTTGCCCATCCCTGTCTCGTCCACACCCATCCTCGCAAGGATCTCAGCACTTTCATGTGTCTTTCTACGGATATTGGAGATAATTTTCTCTCTCTGATCCATGGACAGATTCCTGACAATTTTCTGCGCTTTCTGCGCCGCCGCAATGGCTTCATTCATATCCTTGAATATGCCGTGCTTGCCGGAAGGGCTGTCAGCAATCTGCATTTTTGCCAAAACTTCTGATACAATATCCTGTACCATACTTTCACTTATAGGCACGTTACTACCTCCTTTAAGATGTCCTTTCCATACGCCGCGAGGGCAGTGTCCTGCCCGGCGCTGCCGCCGCTCACACCAAGGGCTCCAATCATTTTCCCCCCGAGGTAAAGCGGTTCGCCGCCTCCGAAGATCACGATCTTTCCTTCATTGGTAAACTGAATCCCGTACAGGGACTCGCCCGGCTGCGCCAGCTTCCCAAGTGCCTCTGTGGACATTTTAAACGCCACGCAGGTATAGGTTTTGTTCAGTGCCACATCGTAGCTTCCGATATAGGCGCCGTCCATGCACTGCACCGCCACCGGGCGTCCCGCTTTGTCGGAGACCGCCGCCACCACCGGAATCCCCATCTCCTTCGCCCTCTCCTGCACCCGTGCTATCAGGGCATTGGCTGTTTTCAGGTTCATATCCTGCAGAGTATTCCCGCCGCTTAAATAGGACTCTATTGTCTGTTTAATCAATTCTTCCTGGTTCATATCCACAACCGTTCTCTTCACGCTTTTATAACCCAAGCTGCTGCATTACCTTCTTTGTGATCTCAGCCACTACCTCAGGGCTTGTGGACTTTGCCATGGAGGATACGGAACCTGTGCCGTTGTCACTGCCGCCATGACAGCCGCAGTTATGACAGTTCTTGGTATCTTTGTTCATGCAGAGATTTGCAGGATGTTTTCCCGGAAGTCCCATCTTTCTTCTGATCTCATACAGTTTTTCGATGGTATTCTTATCAAACTCCTTCGGTCCGCCGAGCATTTTGGACTTGTACAGAAGTTCTGCGTAAAACTCAACGGATTCCATCTTGTGGTAAGCCGCAAGAAGATCCGTGCTCCATGTCAGCGCGCCGTGGCTCTCCAGCAGAACCGCATCATAATAAGGAAGATATTTTTCTACATTATCGGGAATTTCCATTGTGGAAGGTGTGCCGTACTCAGCGATGGGAACGCAGCCAAGTGCAATAACAGCTTCCGGCATAATCGGCTGTGTCAGCGGAATACCTGCGATGGCAAAGGAGGTTGCAAAAGTAGGATGCGCATGTACTACCGCCCCTACGTCCGGTCTCTTCGCATAAACCCTCATATGCATCTTGATCTCAGATGACGGCTTAAAGCCCTTGTTCGCCTGAATTACATTACCGTTCTCGTCCACTTTGCAGATATACTCCGGTGTCATGAAACCTTTGGAAACACCGGTGGGTGTGCACAGAAACTCATGATCGTTCAGTTTTACGGAGATATTACCGTCGTTCGCCGCAACCATGTTCCTGTTGTAAATTCTTTTTCCGATGTCACAGATTTGTTTTTTAATTTCGAATTCGTTCTGCATAAAAATCTTTCCTCCTTGATTTTAGTCGATTCTGTTGCTTCATACCCTTAGTATACGGGCTGTTCGCAACAAAGTCAACATGTTTTTGTGTTGTTTTTGTTGGTTTTTGTATTCCCATGCGGTATTCCACCCCCTGGAGAATGATCCCCTGATCATTCTCCTGTGTGAAATTTAGATTTTCTTAGCAGATGTCTTTTAGCCGCTTAGAAAATCTTTTCACACTTGCCATGGTAGTACATCCCCCTCTTCCGCCAGATATTCCAGAATCTCCGGAATGCCCTCCCCCGTTTTGGAGTCCACATAAAAAATCCTTTTGCAGCCTGTCAGCCGCAGCCACCTCTCCGCTCTCTCCACATTCGCCTTTTTGTCATTGATCTTTGTGATAATGCCCACCGTATCCCGGTTCGTCATGCAGGTTATGCAGGGCGGATACAGGGAATAGGGTTCGGTCGCCGCCAGCAGCAGCCCGACCACCTGCGCCTCGTATGTATAGAGCGCCAGCGCCCGCCCAAGATGGGCTGTCTGAGCATATTCCCCGGGCGTATCGATGATCACATCGAAGTAATTCACATACTGGGTTTTATGATATTGTATCTTTTCCCCTTTCAGCGCCTGCGTCAGCGTAGTTTTCCCCGCTTCGCTTCTTCCCACCAGAATAATCTTCTTCATGTCCTTGTAATCCCGCAGATCGTATAGTGCAGCGTCTCATCCGCATAATCCAGAATAGCCTGTGCCGACGCCTCCACCTCGGAAACCGTACCCGTGATGATTAAAGAGCCGCTGAAACGATCCACAAACCCCAGCTCGATACCGGATGCTTTCATGGCAATGTCCGCCAGAATGATCGCTGTCTCCGCCGGCGATACCGTCAGCACGCCAATAGCGGATTTCGCATAATCCACCGCCGGATCAAGTCCCAGCTTTTCATATAAAACACGGTCCGGGTTTGCTATGATATGCGCCAGCGTAATCTGTCTGCCGGGCACCAGCTCCTGCACGATGCGCTGCTTTGCCTCCGGGCTTAAGTTATCCGTGTAACCCATAAATGTATTCCCGCCTTTCCATACTTTAGCCGCCGATCTGACAGTACAGGGAAGAACTCTGCCGCACTACCTGCTTCAGCATCTCCATGTGCGCATTGTCCGGCGGCAGAATGCCCTCCATTTCGTATTCCCTGCCGAGCCCCTCATACTTATCCTGCCCCAGCCTGTGATAGGGGAGCAGATGTATCTTTTTGACACCCGGCAGTTTATCCGCAAACTCCGCGATCGCCCGGATCTCTTCCGGCCGGTCATTGAAGGTCGGTATCACCGGCACCCGAATATCCAGTCTGGTCCTCCCGGACTCCGCCACTTTTCTGGCATTTTCCAGCATCAGCTCGTTGCTTTTTCCGGTAAAGCGTTTATGTTTCCCGGGATCGATATGCTTGATGTCCATCAGATAGTTATCGAGATAGGGCAAAAGCATTTCAATCTTTTCATAGGGCAACCCCGCCATGCTTTCCATCGCCGTGTTCATACCTCTCGCCTTCGCCGCATGAAGCAGGTCTCTGGCAAACTCCGCCTGACAGAGGCTCTCTCCGCCGGAAAGGGTAAGCCCGCCGCCGGAACGGCGGTAGTAAGGCTCGTCTTTTACGACGGTCTCCATCACCTCTCCCACCGTGACGTCCCTGCCGATCACTTTCGGCTTTCCCTGCACCGTCATCGTCTGGATCTGATATTCCTGAGATTCCGGGTTGCAGCACCATTTGCACCGGAGCACACAGCCCTTCAAAAATACAATGGTGCGGATACCCTTCCCGTCATGGATGGAATAGCGCTGTATATCAAAAATTCTCCCTTTCGTATGAAGATACCCTTTGTCGGATCTGTTTGGAACAGGCATTTGATTTTCGTATAAACCCGGAAAATCCATGTCCCCGGCATTTCGAGCCATTTCCATAACTATGTCCTCCGTTTTCTCAACTCTTCCTTCCCGCCTGCTCAAAAGCCCTGTTCCGTTCTGGCGATAATATCATCCTGCAGGGATCTTGACAGCGTAGTAAAGAGCGCACTGTATCCTGCCACCCGGACTACCAGATGCTTGTAATTCTCCGGATGCTGCTGTGCATCCAGAAGCGTCTCTCTGGACACCACGTTAAACTGCATATGCATTCCCTTCTGATCAAAATAGGAACGGATCAGGGAGACAAAGTTATTCAGCCCTTCCTCGCCGCTTAATGCGGACGGGTGGAATTTCTGGTTGAACAGCGTGCCGTTGCTGGCAATGCCATGGTCTAATTTTGCCACCGAGTTTGCCGCCGCCGTAGGCCCGTGCACATCCTTTCCCGATGAGGGTGAAACACCATCCGCCACCGGTTTATGTGCCAGTCTTCCATCCGGTGTGGCGCCGGTCTGCCCGCCTAACGGTACGTTTGCCGATACCGGATATACGCCCGCCTGGAATATACCGCCTCTGGGATTTTCATATTTCTCCACAGGTTTTGTATAAGTATAAGCCGCATCTCTTGCCAGTGCGTCCACTTCCTCGATATCGTTTCCGAACTTGGGCAGCGCGTCAATCATATCGTACAGATTGTCGCACATTGCCTGGTCCTTGTCGGATAGCTTGGTATCCATAATCGTTTTTGCTATTACGGCAATATCCTCATCCGAAACATCTCTTCCCGCCTGTTTCAGTTCCTGCACGATCTGTGCTGTCATCTCCGCCACGGTAATCTCGTCAAAACCCTTGCCGTAGTTTAACGCCAGTGCCCGCCTGAAATCTCCCAGCGTCGCTTTATGTTCATCAAACACCAGGGTTTTGATGGCGTACAGAGAATCCGCCACATTGGCGATACCAAAGCCCTGAGGTCCCGTGAAGTTATAGATGGCTCCGCCTTCCTGCAAAGACATCCCTCTCGCCATACAGTCGTCCACCATACAGGACTCAAAAGGCAGCGGGCATCTTTCCATATGCGCCTGGTCGATGGCATTATCCGCGTTGACCAGCAGGGATATCTGATAGTCCATCTGCTTTTTATAAGCGTCATAGAACTCATCAAAGGTTGTAAAACTCTCCACATCGCCGGTCTGAATGCTTGCCGGCTCCCCTTTGTCATAACCGTTCGTAAATACGAACTCCAGAGGACGGCACATGTTGAAGAACGCCGCATCATGCCAGCCTTCGGTCTTTCCGGCTTTCTGTGGTTCCACGCAGCCGATGATATTGTAGGTTCTGGCATCTTCCAGCGTCAGCCCTCTGCTCATCAGCGCCGGAATAATCACTTCATCATTATAGTAAGCCGGCAGTCCGATACCGGTCCTTGTCAGCTCGGCCGCATGAATCAGCAGATCCTGCGGGGAACCGTTCCATACCCGGATAGATAAGGACGGCTGAGGCAAAAAGACATGCATGGAGCAGGTGATGCACATAAAGGACAGATCGTTTGTCACATCTATTCCGTTCTCATCCTGTCCGCCCACGATCAGGTTCTGGAACAGGCTGTAGCCCGCAAATCCTTCCGCACTTGCCGCATCACGGCATTTATTCAAGTCATTTAACTTCACCCAGATGCAGTCCATCAACTCCTGCGCAAACTCTCTGGTGATGGCTCCCTTGTCCAGATCCTTCTTAAAATAAGGATACATATACTGGTCAAACCGTCCCGGAGAGATGGAATGTCCGCTGGACTCGAGCTGCAGAAGCTGCTGCACAAACCAGAAACTCTGACATGCCTCATAGAAGTTCTCAGCCCCTTTGGCCGGTACTCTTGCGCAGTTTGCGGAAATCTTCAGCAGTTCCGCCTTCCTCCCGGGATCACCGCACCTTCCCGCCATCTCCGCCGCCAGCTTCGCATAGCGCTCCGCATAACGGATCACCGCCTTACAGCTTATAATCACCGACTGCAGAAAACGGGAACGTTTCGCATAGTCGCCGTCTCCCACTTTGCAGTTCGCAAGGTGTTCTTCCGCGATCCTGATGATTCCCTCGAAACCAATCTCCGGGCCTGCTCCAGAATACCCTCAAAGCCCATGGCCAAAACCTTGTCATATTGTACGGTCACATGCCCTACCCCGTTATAAAAATAGTTCCCCGGCGTAAAGACGTTATGAGCCATCGCCGTCAGGGTTTCCGGCGCCATATAAGCCGTCGCGAGTTCACTGGTCGTTTTTCCCTTCCAATACCGATTTGCCTCATGCAGTTTCCTTTTCGTTTCATCCGAAATATAGAAGGGATCTGCCGCCCTCGTCTCCACAGTCTCAAATTCAGCCTCCAGCCATTCCCAGGAAAACTCCGGGTAAGTCTGACAGCCTCTGGGCGCGATCGTCGTGGAGCCAACGATCAGCTCTTCATCCCGGATAATAATCGGTATATTATCCAAAATATGTTCAAACGCTTTCGCACGCCTGATGACCATCGGCTCATGTTCCGTCTGCTGATAGGACTCCGTAATCAGCACGGCTCTCGAAGCTTCAATTTCCGGCATTTTAGCATAGAGATGTTCCACTAATCGGGTGATTCTCTCGCTCTTCGGAATTGTCTCCGAATAATATTTCATTTTCTGCTTCCTCCTTTTCCCCAATAACTTGTTCTCATTATACGCTCCACACCCATCAAAGTCAATGAAATAGTCATATTTTTTTGAACGTTTTTTTGGTTTTTCAAACAATTTTTGTGGTTTCTTGTTATTTTTATTGACAAACCACATATTCGGGCGTACTATGATATTATTGAGGGGACTATTATGATTCAGCTTGATGTACATACCCATTCTATTTCCAGCGGACACGGTACCGCCTGTACCATAGCGGATATGGCAAAGGCGGCAAAAAAACAGGGACTTTCCCTGCTTGGTATCTCAGATCATGGTCCCGCTACACTTTGTGCGGGAACGCCTTCTTATTTTAAGAATCTGCAGATGGCGCCGAAGATGCGCTGCGGCATACGAATGCTTTACGGCGTAGAACTGAATATCCTGGACTATTCCGGCAGAGTCGATTTAGAGCACGGCATTTTAAGCGGTATGGACTATGCCGTTATCAGCATGCACACCAAAAATATTGTCCCCGGCAATATGCTCGAAAATACCAACGCCTATATCGGCGCCATGGACCAGCCGAAGGTACGCATTGTGGGGCATTGTGACGATGTGAAATTCCCTGTGGATTATAAGGCATTGGCGGAAGCCGCCGCCGCCCATCATGTGATGATGGAAATCAACAACACTTCCATCATGCCCGGTGGCTACCGCGGCAATACGATCGAAAACAATATCCGGATGCTCTATCAGTGTATGCGTTATGAAGTGCCCGTGCTGCTCTCGAGCGACAGCCACGGCCCAAAGAATGTGGGAAATGTGAAAGGTTCCGAAATTCTGCTGAACGCCTGCCGGGAAGTTTTTGATTTTCCTGACTGGCTGGTGATGAGTTACGATGCGGAGAGATTTCTCGAATATATTAGAGCGGACAAATCCGGCAGATCATAGAATTATAAAAACGAGCAGATGCCCATCTCACAATAAAGCATCTGCCCGTTTTATTTTTTTCTATCTACCGCACAATATAGTCTATGATATTTTTAAACAGCCTGTCATAGCCTTCCCAGTCACAGAATTCCTTCGGTGCCCAGTGTGGGGAACAGTCGCTGGAAAATACGCCCGTTCTTCCCTCGCCATAGTTTCCGAAAGCAATAAACGGATCTCCGCAAAGAGTCGCCACCAGCTCTGCGCCTTCTTTTAAAATGCTCTTATTATAGCCAAGCACAGGCGGCCACTCTCCCTGTATTCCGTTTAAAACGGGATGTCCGGCATCCACGCTTTCAGCCGAGACGCCTTCGCAGTGCTCCATTCTGTCATCGCAGGTAAGCAGCTGCACCGGCAAAACGTCCTGCACGGGAGTCGCCCACCATTTTCCCTGACCGCCGATACCCGTAAACGTCATATAGCCTCCGATCATCAGCAAGCCGCCGCCCTGAAGTACATAATCTTTCAGAAGCTGACAGCGGTTCGGAAATCTTTTGCCCGTCGAAAACGTCTCCGTGGGTATCAGAAGCGTATCAGCGCCGATATCAGACAGCACAACACACGCATATTCCTTCAGTTCTTCCATTGTATAGGGAAAATGATCCGCTGCTATATGGCTCGGCATATAGACAAGTTCATACCCCGCCTTTTCGATTGCCTTGTCAATCCATCCCAGGCCGGTTTCATATTTCGACGCGGAAAAAGCGTTAAAGCCTTTCACCTCCGTAACCGTTGCCATCCAGGATTCACCCGCAAATAATACTTTTTTTGCCATAATTTTTAACCTCTCATCACACATTCGGATTGTCCATTAACTCCAGCGGATAGTCTCCCAAATGCTCTACCTTAAAGCCGTTTGCCTTATAAGCTTCATAGTCAAACGCATCCAGTTCGTCGATCGCCAGTTTATGGAACTCATAAAAGTTAGGCCACCATTCATAAGTATCACCCAGATCATGCGTCAGATAAGCATCCGCAATGTCCTTGCCCATCTGCGGCGCCACATAAAACGCCCCCATGGCAAGTACATTCACACCGTTTCCGGTGATAGCACGCAGCGCCGCCGGAACGCTTTCCACCACCCCCGCATGCACGCCGGGACATTTGCTCGCCGCAATATGAATCCCCATACCCGTGCCGCAGAAAATCAGTGCTCTCTCAAACTCACCTTCGGTGATCATGCTGCCAACCCGTAAGCCGATACGATGGAACATCAGATCCGTATCATTTTCATCGCTGTCTGCCCGAACACCTACATCCGTCACGGTCCAGCCCTTTTTCTTTAAATGCGCCACCACCGCTTCCTTTAGAGGATAGCCTGCAAAATCTGCTCCTACCAATATTTGTTTATCTTTTATTGTCTTCATCCTTTTCCTCATTTCTGCCATATAAATATCTTTTTTTGTTTATGATGCCGCTTTCCTTTTGAACAGTTTAATATGGTTATCCGTAAAATAGTTCATTACCATAACAAGCAGAAGTACCGCACCCCAGACTAACGAAATATAGTAACTGCTGATCTGTGGGAAACGATTGATGCCTGTCTCCAACGCACGTACCAGGAAGATAGCCAGAAGAACGCCGCTGATCTTTCCTTTTCCGCCATTAGGGCTCACACCGCCGAGCACCACGATCATAATACACTGCAGTGTATAATTAGAACCATAATCCGCTCTGGCGGAATTATAATTTGCCAGCATGATCATGCCGCCCAGGGCGGAACAGATGCCCGAAATCAGATAAGTCTTTATTAAGATCCAGTCCACCAGCAGGCCGCTGTATCTTGCCACGTTCTGGCTGCTGCCCATCAGAATGATCTTTTTACCGTATGTAGTCTTTTTCATCAAAAACCACACCGCAGCAGCTCCCACTGCAAAGATCAGAAACTGTACGGGAATCCCCGCCACCCGGTTATTGACAATAAACGCGTAAGTCTTCGGGAAATCGCTGATAGCGCTGCCGTTTGTCAGAACAATTCCTACTCCGGTAAGCAATTCACTTGTTCCAAGGGTTGCCAGGATGGGCGGTATTTTACATTTTGCCACCAGAATACCATTTATTGTGCCTGCCGCGGCTCCCATCAAAATCGCGAGTAAAAATACGACCGGAATCATAGCCGCCGCAAGTTCCCCGCTCTCGTTTGCAAGGCTTCTCATAAAAAGTGCCATAGTGATAGAAGTAACATTTGCAACGCCCACGGTAGATAAGTCAATTCCGCCTGTGATCATACAGACCATAACACCCAGAGACATCAGACCAAACTCAGGGAACTGGGCAAACATGGTCTGGAAGTTTACTATCGTATAAAATTTGGAACCTTTTGTGATCCCTATGAAAACAAACCATACCAGCATAATCACAATAAGCCGCCAGATATGAACATCCTGTTTCATAGACTTTTTTATCTTTTCCGCCATTATGCCGCCTCCTTCGTTTTTTTATGGTGTCCCTTGCCCATTCCGGAATGAGACGACTGATATGCACTGATGATCGTTCCGATCACAATGAGCAATCCCACAAATACATTTTTCCAGACTACCGGCACGCCGATCAAAATCATGGAGTTTTCTACCAGTACGATCAGTAATGTTCCCAAAATACAGCCTGTCATGGTTCCCTTACCGCCTACGATAGCCGTTCCGCCAAGCACCACGCCGGCGATAATGTTCATCTCCATCCCCAGCATATTGGTGGGATGGCATTGCTGCATCATACACACTCTGATAATGCCGGCAATACTTGCTACAATTCCGGCAAATACATACAGCAAAAATTTGGTCCATTTCACACGGAAGCCCGCATTATATGCTGCCGATTCGTTTCCGCCGATGGCATAGATCCCTCTGCCAAACATGGTATATTTCAATATAAAGAAGGCAAGTATGATAACCGCAACAAACATCAAAAATGCAACCGGCAGCCTCGAAGAAAGTCCGCTCTGGGAATTGGTAGCCGTATAGAGCGCCACCGTGCCAAAGTCCTTCATACCCGTCGGAATTACCGCAAGCTGCTTGGATTCCAGCGTTCCCTGCATAAATCCTTTAAATACGCTGGCAGTTCCCAGTGTGACGATCATTGCCGGGAGATTCAGATATCCCACAAAGAATCCGTTGATTGCACCGAGTACCGCGCCGATCAGAATCGCCACGATAAGCGGCAGAAATACGCTGCCCTCATACCCCATATCCAGGAACATCTTTGTCGTGGCATAGGCTGTCAGAGATGCAAGCGCCGGGAAAGACACATCGATACCGCCGGAAAGAATTACAAGAAATTCTCCGATGGCAAAAAGCCCGGGCACGATCATCGCCGACATAATATCCACAATATTATTGGAAGTGTAAAACTGTCCCGACCGTATCTGAATCAAAAATGACAGAGCTAAGATGATCAAAAATATGTAGGTTTCATTCTGCTTTAACAGCTTATTTGTTTTTAATTGCATCCTTCCACCCTCCTACATCATTTTGTCCAGAATCTGTTTTTCAGTTGCCTCGGCAGCCGAAAATTCTCCGGACAGTTTTCCGTCTTTCAAAGTCATAATCCTGGAACAGTTTTCGAGAATCTCCGGCAAATCATCCGAAATAATGATAACGGCCATCCCCTTTTCTGCCAGGGACTGCAAAATAGCATGAATGTCATGCTTTGAACCGATATCCACACCCACCGTCGGGCCGTTCAGGATCAGCAGTTCAGGTTCACATGCCAGCCACTTTGCAAGTACGATACGCTGCTGGTTTCCGCCTGACAGCGTAGAGGCAGCATTGTTCGCGTCCGGTGTCGCAATGGAAAGTTCCTTTACCCACCGGTCGATCTCTTCTTCCGTCCTCTTTCTGTCCACCAGCTTCCCTTTTGTCAGATTATCGATTTCGGAAATAATAATATTGTCTCCGATACTCTGGGATAAAAACAGTCCTTCGCTCAAGCGGTCTTCCGGTACAAAACCGATTCTCTTCGCAATCGCATCCTGCGGGCTTTTCAGTTCCGTCTCCTCCCCGTGGATCAGAATCTTTCCGCTGTCAGCCGGTTTTACGCCAAACAATGACAGTGCCAGTTCCGTTCTTCCGGAATCCAGAAGCCCCGTAATCCCCAGAATCTCTCCTGCCTTTATGGAAAAATCGATATCGCTGTAATGTCCTTCCAGAGATAACTTCCGCACTTCGAGTATGGGTTTTTCACCGATATTTTTCGGCTCAAATATCTTCTGTTCAAACTCCCTGCCCGTCATATAGTAGGTGAATTTTTTATCATCCAGATCGGAAGTATTGCCGGAAGCTATCAATTTTCCGCTTCTGAATACGGTAAAGCGCTCGGATATTTCAAAAACTTCATCCAATTTGTGACTTACAAAAAGAATCGAAATATTCTGCGCTTTCAACTGCAGGATCACTTTAAAGAGAGCTTTCACCTCTTTTTTGGTCAGCGCCGTCGTGGGCTCATCCATGATAATCAGCTTTGCGTTGAACATCAGGGCCCTGCAGATTGCCACCATCTGTTTTTCCGCCACGGAAAGGTCTCCGAGACGAGCGTCCAGATCCACCTGAAAGCCGATCCTCTCCACCGCTTCCTCGGCAATCTTTCTCATATCCTTCCAGTTTACCAGTTTCTTTTTTGCTACAAGCTGACTGTTGATAGCCAGATTCTCCATCACACTCAGGTTCGGGAAAATAGAAAAATCCTGATAAATTACCTGGATTCCATTCTCTATCGCAGAGAGCGGTGTGATTTTCTGCAACTCTTTCCCTTCAAATTCTATGGTGCCGGAATCTCTTTGATATACGCCTGAAATAATCTTGATCAGCGTGGATTTTCCACAGCCGTTTTCACCTGCGAGGCAATGGATCTCACCCGGTTTGATCTCCAGCGTCACGCCGTCCAACGCTTTTACGCCGGCAAAATATTTTCGTATATCAACAGCCCGGAATAAATATTCCGCCATAAATTTCCTCCTTCTCCTTGCCTTTTATCGACGCTGTGCCGGTGGATCATTCCGCCCGGCACAGACTTTTCCTCTATTATTTGACTGCAAGGTTTTAGAAACCAAATGAATCTACGTTTTCACCGTCAATAACGATCCAGCCTTCGCCCTCGAGAACCGTGCTGCTGCCCTCACGGAACGTCATCGCTTCATAACCCTCCACACCAAGATCTACCGGTGCGCCGATCTCTTCGCCGTTTAATACCTTAACTGCCAGGCTGATCATCGCTTTTCCTGCAATAGCCGGATCCCAAAGTGTCAGAGATTTTACGGTGCCGCTCTTTAACAGTGCCGCATTGTCGCCGGGCATACCTGTTCCGGATGTAAATGCCTTATCTACCAGGCCGAGCTCATCAATGGCACGTGCAACACCCGGTGAGTCAAAGGAAGAGGTTCCCATAATACCCTTCAGATCGGGATATTTCTTAAACAACTCTTTCGCCACGTTGTAAGCCGTATCGCCGTTGTCATGAGATTCTACTCTCGGTTCCGCCTCCAGGAGCGTCATGTTCGGATAATGCTCTTTCTGCCATTCCACACCTGCGTCCGCCCATTCATTATGGGAAGCATTCGTTACGTCCGCCACCATAGTTGTGTAAACGCCTTCTTCTCCCATTGCTTCCGCCAGGTTATCCATGATAAATGCGCCGTAACCTGCATTGGAGAACGCCTCAATATCATAGTTTACATTTTCCAGGCTTGCACCTTCATGTGCAATCACCACAATTCCTGCGTCCATAGCCTGTTTCAGAACCGGCTCAAGAGACTCCGGATCAACCGGTACAACACAGATAGCGTCCACCTGCTGCGCAATCAGATCCTGCACAAGCTGCGCCTGTTTCGTTGCGTCGATTTCGTCCGTACCCTTCTGGTATACATTCAGTCCTGTCTCTTCCGCATATTCTTTTACGCCGGTATCCATACGTACAAACCAGGGGTTTGATGAATCTTTGGGAACTACCACGATCTCATAATCACTCGCCGCTGCCGGTGTGCTTTCCTCCGCAGCGCCATCCTCTGCCGGTGCCGTCTCCTCTGCTGCCGGCGCGCTGCTTTCCTCCGCGCTGTTACCGCATGCAACAACCCCCCCGAGGATCATTGCCGTCGCCATAAATAAGGCTGCAAACTTTTTCATATTCTTCATAACTACCTCCATTCATTATTGTTTTTACTTTTTATTTTATCCTTATATTATTAAAGCGTTTTAATTCCACAACCCTCCTTTCTTCCGTTTATTTTTCACACTGCGGAATATCAAAACGTTTTAATGTTCAAATACCTCAGCAGGAACCCCTTACGACCAGTTCCTGCTCCAACATAATATTTTTCACCCGCTTTCCCGTGCGGTAAGCCGTCACCTGCTTCCATAATTCCTGTGCAAGCCGCATCTGATCCTGCTTGATGGTGGTAAGGGGCGGCTGCAGGTAAGCGGAAATCTCCAGATTATCACAGGCTACGATGCCAAAGTCTTCCGGAATTCGATAGCCCGCCTCACCGATGGCCTTTATCACACCGATTGCCAGCATATCCGAAGAAACCATAAATACGCTCGGAAGTTCTTCTCTTTTACGATCCTTCAACAGTTTTTTCATATAAAAATAACCGTTCTTCGCGTGACCATGGCGAAACTTTTCCGAAATATGCACATATTCTTCCCGGTAGGGATAACCGTACTTTTCCAGTCCCGCCTTATAACCCACAAACCGGTCCCACAGATTGTTCAGTACCAGCGGCTCCGAAATAAACCCGATGCGCTCATACCCTCTTCCCTTTAAAAAACCTATGATCTTTTCCGCCGTCGCCACATTATTGTAAGCCACATAGGAGACTCCCTTTTCGCTGCTTCTGCGGTCCGCCAGAATCACATGAACGCCCTGCCCTACCAGTTCCCGTATGTACTCCTCATCATCATGGCCATTCGCGATAATAATAGTCTTGACATTATTCTGCAGCAGGTTATACAGTACTTTCTTCTCCTGCTCCAGCGAGTATTCATAGCCGCATATCATCATGGTATAATGCTCCTTATCCGCTTCGCCCATGATCGCGTTAGCCATCTCCGAATAAAACATATTCGTCAGCTTCGGCACCAGAAGCCCAAGCTGGCGGTTCTCCTTGCGCCGCATATTCTGTGCCGCAACATTCGGAATATAGTTTAATTTCTCAATCGCCTCTTTCACCCGCGCCGTAGTCGCTGCGGATATGGTCGCCGTTCCATTGATAACATGAGATACCGTTCCTATTGTCACGCCCGCCATCTGCGCGACATCTTCCATCGTGCTTCTTTTTTTTATCCTTTTCGTATTTTTCATGAAGCTGTCCCTGTCATCTACTAAAACGTTTTAATTGCTATCATTATAGTATCGTAACATTTTTACGTCAACATATTTTTAATTCTTTCTACTTTTTGCCCAATCATTTTTGTTGAAAGTGCACAATAACCGTGTCTTTCAAATTTACATCTGCATAAAAAAACAGATTTATCACGTACCAAAGCAGGACTGTTTGCATAAAAATCAAATATATCCAAAAATCCCTTTCGGGCAGACATGATAATTGAAGCTGTCTCTCCCGAAAGGGACTATCTTTCCATTCTCTTTATCGATCCTACATCACTCTTCTCACCGCCAGGATCGGACGGTACTGTGCATTGCTCACCTTGATTCCCGTCCTCTGGGTACTGGCATGGACGATCATACCACCACCTATATACATGCCCACATGCCCTTCATAGCAGATAATATCACCGGGCTGCGCCTCTGAATAGGATACACCCGTTCCCACACTCCGAAGCTGGGAAGAAGTCCTGGGCACCCGATAGCCATAATCCGCATACAGCCGAAAAATAAATCCCGAACAGTCCGCACCGTTTGTCAGGCTCGTACCGCCCGACACATAAGGGTTTCCGATAAACTGGCAGGCGTAATTCGCTATGGATTTACCGGAACTGCTGCCGCCTGACTGGGCAACAATCCCCTGCGCCGCCGCTATGGTGTTTGCCGCATTGGGATTCGGCTTATTGTTCTTCGTCCCCCCGCCGCTGTTATTCTGGGCTTCCAGCCTTTTGCGCTCCTCCTCCTGTATCTGCTGGATCTTTTTCGTATCCGCCGCAATCTGCTGTTTATACTGCGCCGCCCGGTTCTTCGCCTCGGCGATCTCCGCGTCATAGTTGGCGCTTATTGCCTTCTTCTGTGCCAGGATGCCGTTTAAGTAACTCTGCTGTTCGGCAAGGGAGGCTTTATCTGCTTCCAATGCTTCCTTTTCCTTCACCAGCTCTTCCCGGTCCGCCTCCAGCTTCGCCTTCATATCGGCAACCTTCTGTTTGATCGCCTGATACTCCGCCAGCATCCTGTCATCATATGCCGAAACTTCCTCTATGAATTCCGCCCTGTTCAGCAGTTCACTGAAACTGCCGCTGGAAAGCAGCAGTTCTATATAGGTGCTTTCACCCTGTTCATAGGTAAAGCGGATGCGCTCCTTCATCGCCTCATACTGGCGCCTCTCCTCCGCTTCCGCAGCCCTGAACTCCTCCTCTGCCACAGCGATCTCGGCCTCTTTTTCCGTGATCTTTCCTTCCTGTTCCAGGATCTGGTCCTCCAGCACACTGATCTCCGTATACAGATTGACCAGTTCCGCATCCAGATCGCTGATCTCCTCTTCGATCAGGTCCTGCTCATCCTGCAGCCCGGATATCACTTCGTTCTCACTGTTAAGATAACTCTGACTCTCCTGAATCTGCTTCTGCAGTTCCTCAATCGTAACCGCCTGAACACTCCCGCTGCTTTCCAGAAACAACAGTGCACACAGCAGCAGACATACCGCACTTTTGATTCTTTTTTTCATGCACGTTCCTATCTCATACCGTTACGCGGTACGGCTTTTCAGCAAAGAATGCCGCCCTCCTGCATTCGATGCTTCCTCTATCTCTTACAGTTCACAGTTTCTGACCGTCCTCGGGAACGGAAGCACGTCCCTGATATTTGACATACCTGTCAGATACATCACGCAGCGCTCAAAGCCAAGCCCAAAGCCCGCATGACGGACAGAGCCATAGCGCCGAAGATCCAGATAAAAATCATAATCCTCCTTGTTCAGCCCCATCTCTTCCATCCGTCTCTCCAATGTCTTTAAATCATCTTCCCTCTGGGAGCCGCCGATGATCTCACCGATGCCCGGCACAAGACAGTCCATCGCCGCCACGGTCTTTCCATCCTTATTCAATTTCATATAAAATGCCTTGATATCCTTCGGATAATCCGTCACAAATACAGGACGTTTAAACTCCGTCTCCGTCAGATAACGCTCATGCTCCGTCTGCAGATCACACCCCCAGGAAACTTTGTAGTCAAACTCATCGTTATGCTTCTCCAAAATAGCAATCGCCTCCGTGTAGGTCACATGGGCAAAATCGGATTCCGCCACGTGCTTAAGGCGCTCAATCAGCCCCTTGTCCACAAAACTGTTGAAGAAATTCATCTCCTCCGGCGCATGCTCCAATACATAACGGATGATAAATTTGATCATGGACTCCGCCAGAATCATATCATCCTTCAGATCCGCAAAGGCGATCTCCGGCTCAATCATCCAGAACTCCGCCGCATGGCGTGTAGTATTGGAATTTTCCGCCCGGAAGGTGGGACCAAAGGTATAAATATTTTTGAACGCCATCGCGTAAGTCTCACCATTCAACTGTCCGGAAACCGTAAGATTTGCCGGCTTCCCGAAAAAGTCGCCGTCAAAGTCCACACTGCCGTCATCCTTTTTCGGCAGATCCTTCATATCCAGTGTTGTCACCTGAAACATCTCGCCCGCTCCTTCACAGTCAGAGCCCGTGATGATCGGCGTATGCACATACACAAATCCCCTCTCCATAAAGAATGTGTGGATCGCATAGGCAATCAGAGAACGCACCCTGAACACCGCCTGAAAAGTATTGGTCCTTGCCCGCAGATGAGGGATCGTTCTTAAATACTCAAAACTGTGACGTTTTTTCTGAAGCGGATATTCCGGCGCGGAAACGCCCTCGACCATTACTTCCTCCGCCTGTATTTCAAAAGGCTGTTTCGCCTCAGGCGTAGCCACTAACGTTCCCCTCACAAGGATCGCCGCCCCCACGTTGAGCCTGCCGATCTCCTCAAAATCAGCCAGTTTATCGCCATAGACAATCTGCAGCGGTTCAAAAAAAGTACCATCGTTCACCACGATAAAGCCAACGGTTTTAGAATCCCTGATACTCCTGATCCAGCCTCCCACCGTGATCTTCTTTCCGATATAAGTCTCTCTGTTCCTGTACAACTCCCGAATTTCAATCAAATCCATCTCTCTTCTCCTTTTTACCTTCCTGAAATACTAAGCTTTAACCTTCATACGCTTCACGGATTGTCACTCATAAATATCAACCAGAAATTCATACACTTTATCATATAAAAGATTCACTCTGATATTTTCCCTGATTTGTTCCTCATCCTGCTCCTGCGTTGCTAATGCCTCTCCGGAAATCGCCGCATCCAGCTCTTCATCCAGAATAAACAATCCCTCCCTGTTCGCTATTGCCTGCAGTGCGATTCCTTCTTTTGCACATCGCTGCGCCATCTCATCCAGCGTACTTTCCATATTTTCCGCCGTGACACCATAAACCGCCGCCATATATTCTTCCAGCCCTGCATTTTCTGCTGCCGCCGCATTCTCAAAATCCATGCGCAGGCTGTTTTTATAATCATCCGTTAAAGACTGTGGTATTTCCTCAAAAGTACATCCCGCCAGCAAATTTACCGCAATATCATTCCTCAGCTCTCTCTCAAACTGATATTCATTGTATTCCACCAGCATCCTTTTTGCATCTTCCCGATAAGTCTCCGCATTCTGGTATCCCTCATCCACCAGGGAAACATTCTCATCCGTAAGATCCGTCAAAATATAATTGATCTTGACCGCAAAGGCACAGTCTTTTCCTGCCACATCGGCATTGCGGTAATTATCGGGAAACTTTAAGGTGAGCTGTTTTGTCTCCCCTACGGACGCACCAACCAGCCCTTCCTCAAAGCCCTCAATAAAACTGCCTGAGCCAATCTCCAAAAGCTGTCCCTGTGCCGTACCTCCCTGAAACGCCGTGCCGTCTATCGTACCCGCATAGTCAATATTGACCACATCTCCGTTTTCCACAGTCCCCGTCAATTCGTGCAAATCACTCACAGCATCGATCCTGCTGTTGATAAAGCTCTTTACATAATCATCTGTTATTTCTACTTTTGCAGGCACCGTTACCTGGAGATTTTTATAATCCGGAAGCGTCACATAATCGTCTGTTTCCACCTCCTTTAAATCCGCAATCCTGATATCTTTTTTCCCGCAGCCTGCAGCCACGCACACCACACAAAACAGCGCTGCCGCTGCCATCCATTTCTTTTTCATAATAACTTTTACTTTTCCTTTCCTGTATAATGCCCCTCAATATTTTTTTATTCTACCACAACTTATCCGTTCTTACAAAGTATTTCCCAAATTTCCGTATCTAAATTATCATAAATCTCTATCTTGCCACAACTCGGAATAAATGCTAAAATATTTTTACTGTGTACAGGCAAGTACACCCAAGGAGGAGATTTCATGAGCACAGGAACCATTGTACTGATCGTCATACTCGTTATTTTGCTGGCAGCGATCGTTGTCCTTTATTTTCTCGGAAAAAAAGCCCAGAAAAAGCAGGCGGAACAGCAGGCTCAGATTGAAGCTTATAAGCAGAACGTAAGCATGCTGATCATTGATAAAAAGCGAATGAAGCTGACCGAATCCGGTCTGCCTCAGGCTGTTATCGACCAGACGCCGAAGCTGATGCGCCGATCCAAGCTTCCTATTGTAAAGGCAAAAGTCGGTCCCCAGATCGTCTCTTTAGTAGCGGATGAAAAGATCTTTGACGATATTCCGGTAAAGAGAGAAGTGAAAGCTGTTGTCAGCGGTATCTATATCACTTCCGTAAAAGGAATGCATGGTAAAAATAACACACCGCAAAACACAACAAAGAAAAGTAAATTCAAACAGCTGCTCGAAAAGGCACAGGCAAAAGCCGGTGTCGGTCAGGTAAAATAATCTGAACTGATCTCTATTTCCAGTCTGCAGTCCGCCTGTTTTTCATCCTGTATGAAAAGGGCATACATAAGCTGCAGACTGGTTTTTTTTCCGTCTTTTCTTATCCTTACCCCCTTTGTCTCCACACCGATTTCCAGGGAGCCGTAAGGTGTTCCATACTCCGACTTTTTCTTTTTTCCCTGCTCAAAAACAATGTTCCAGGAAACCATGCCCGATTTTTTCAGACTAACCCGCACAGGCTCCGTTTCTATTTTTAATAAATTCTTCACGGCAGCCCTGTCAGGAAGCGTGTTTACCCCCATCTTTTCCTGCCCCTCTTCCATATTTTCCTCATAAAGCACATAATGGACGCTGTCCCTTTCGGTAAGCTGCCCTTTACTTTTTATTTTCATGGTTTGTTCCTCTCCCGCCGCATCTATCTGGTAAGAGGCAACGCAGACCATACATTCTCTGATTTTTTCCGATGCCATATCCCGTTAATATTCCTCAATATGAATCACTTTTGTAGATAAAATGCCGTATTTCAAAATGGAATTTGCAAAAACCTGAAAGCGCTCCGCCGCATCGCTGACAAAAAAGCGGTGCATATTGGTACCAAGTCCCGGAGGCTGCTCCTTTAAAATATCGTGTTCCTGCAAAAGTTCCTTTAACTCCCTGGCCGTTTCATAGGCGGGATTGACAAGGCGCACACCATCTCCCATGATCCGCTGAATCGTTTTCCGTATCATCGGATAATGGGTACAGCCCAGAATCAGCGTGTCAATATCCATATCTATCAGATCCGTCAGATAACGCCTGGCAATTTCCTCCGTCACCGGATCTTCCCAGAGTCCCTCCTCCACCAGATGTACAAACAGGGGACACTCCTTTCCGATCACTTCCACCTTCGGATCTAACTGTCTGATATATGTAGTATAAGTCTCACTGCCGATCGTTCCCCGGGTTCCGATTACACCGATCTTTCCGTTTTTTGTGGATTCTACCGCCATCCTGGCTCCCGGTTTTACCACACCGATCACAGGCACGTCTATTTCCTGTTCAATCTCATCCAACGCATAAGCACTTGCCGTATTACATGCCACCACAATCGCTTTTACATGCTGTGTCTTCATAAAACGAACGATCTGAAGCGCATATTTTGTGACAGTCTCCTTCGTCTTATTTCCATAGGGTACCCGTGCCGTATCTCCGAAATAAATCACCTTCTCATTCGGAATCTGATACATGATCTCCTTCGCTACCGTCAATCCTCCTACACCGGAATCAAACACACCAATTGGTGCTTCCCTCCTATTGTCCATCGTTACGATATATCCTTTCCTTATCCGTCAGGTTCCTCTGCGGATACTTTATACGCTTTATCTTTCCGCCCATTCCAAAATGCTTATCTTTATTTCAAGCCGATCCGGCTCCGCACTGCTGATCTCATAATACAGGTTTTTTTCTTCGCTTTCATCCTCTGTTACATCCCTTCCCTCCTCATCCACTATCCTGACACAATCGTCAGTAAAAAGATATCGCGGAAAAACAATTCCCCAGAATCCCAAAGCCAGAAGAATAGAACCGAATATAAGGGGTTTTAACCCGAAACCGCCTTTTTCCTTTACATACTCGATAAGATTTTTATATTTTTCTAACATATATGCCATACTCCTTTTGATCCTTTCAAGAAGTATGGCCCATTTTTTCACTCTTTAAACATTTTTCCAGCCCTGCAGCCCGTTCATAATAGCTGTCTCCTGGTTATCAATATGCTCCTTGGCAAACTTTGCCGCCAGCTTTTTATCCCGGCAAATGATACTCTCATAAATCTTCTGATGCTCTTTCAGAAGCATTTCATATCTGCTTTCATCTTTCAGGTATTTTACCCGGTAACGGTACATCTGCTCGGAAAGGCTGCTGATCATCTGCTGCAGTACACAGTTTCCGGTAGCTTCTACAATAATGTTATGCAGTTCCACATCTTTCTGTGCAATTTCACGTAAATCCCCGCTTTTCACCGCTTCCTCAAAGGCAATGCAGGCATTTTCAAGTGCTCTTTTCCCCTCCTCATCGATCCGGTCACAGGCAAGCTCCGCGCTGAGCATATCCAGTACCCGACGTACTTCCAATACATCTTTCAGACTTCTCTCCGTAATCTCAGCCACCACGGCACCCCGTCTTGGCACCATGATCACAAGCCCTTCCAGTTCCAGTTTACGAATCGCTTCCCTGATCGGTGTACGGCTGACTCCAAGCTTGTCCGCCAAATGAATCTCCGTCAATCTTTCCCCCGCTTTCAGTTCCTCCAGCAGGATCGCCCGGCGTAATTTTTTAAAAACCACATCTCTGAGTGGTAAAAACTCATCTACTACTGCATCAAATTCATGATATGCCATTCCATATCCCTCTCTTTGCCTGCCCGGTTTCTACGGATTATTTTTACCATGAAAAAAGCCGGAAATATATACTTCCCTCGCCAGACCTTTTTCCCGAATCTTATTCATCGCCTTCCGGGCTGTTTCCGTTTCCTTAAATATACCAAAGACCGTAGGACCGCTGCCGCTCATCACAGCCTGAAGCGCCCCCTCCTCTTTCATGACATGCTCTATTTTTCCGATCACCGGATATTGTTTTCCGGTCACACTTTCCAGAACATTTTCCAGCTTTTCACACAGGCTTTCCAGCGCCCCGTTCTCTATATCCCGCATCATACCGTCAATATCGGGATGTCTTTCCAGGGTTTCCAGCTTTAAATTCCGGTATACATATTTTGTGGAAACATTGATATCAGGCTTTACAAGCAAAAGTACACATTCAGGAGGTTCCTTCAGCCCTGTCAGGACTTCACCTATCCCTTCGGAAAGAGCGCATCCGCCCATCAGGCAATAGGGTACATCCGCGCCAAGCTTAACACCCGTTTTCTGCAGCTCTTCCAGCGTCAGCCCCAGACAGAACAACTCGTCCATTCCCTTTAAAACCGCAGCACAATCCGCTGATCCTCCTGCCATTCCTGCCGCTACCGGTATATGCTTCTCCAGAAAGATCTCCACCCCGTCCGAAATCCCATAAGTCTCTTTCATCAGCTTTGCCGCCTTATAGGCAAGATTTCTCTCATCACAGGGAATCGTTTTTTGATCCGCCCGGATCACAATATTATCTTCCGCGCTCTTTTTGATCGTTACAATATCCGCAAGTTCCACCGACTGCATGATCATCCGCACTTCATGATATCCATTTTCCAGTCGTCTTACTACGTCCAATCCCAGGTTAATTTTCCCATGTGCCTTCAGAACCAGTTTCTGTTCCATATCTCTGCGCTTTCCGTATATGTCCTTTTGACTTTTTCATATTATCTCTTATGATAAAGATTGTACTTTATTATATACAATCTGCTCACTATAGTCAACTTATCACTACATATTCTTAAAATATATGTAACAGTTCAGCCTTTCGGCTGCACTGTTACTGAATCCGCCCTATTTTAAGT
>OFEY01000551.1_pt1 | contig 31567 bp, 24 predicted proteins | sample 1521251 | NCBI WGS metagenome assembly OFEY01 (sample SAMEA3504100, study PRJEB24116) | mouse gut metagenome | biome: mouse gut; feature: mouse-associated habitat; material: faeces | place: Denmark | collected 2011
CCGTTGTCAATCAAAAGGGCGGGGTGGGAAAGACCACCACCACCGTAAACATAACCGCCGCCCTCCATGAGGCGGGGTGCCAGATCTCCGGCGGCGAGGGGTGGGTCTCCCTGCGCTCGGACGGGGCCCTGCGCTCCATTCCCTCCGTGCGCACCGCGCCCTATCCCGGGTTCCCCACAGACGCCCAGGCAGTGCTGATGGCTGCGCTGCTGCAAAGCAGGGGGGCCACGGTATTTGTAGAAAATGTTTTTGAGAACCGGTATCGCCATGTAGATGAGCTGCGCCGCATGGGCGCAGATATCAGCGTAGCTGGCCGTGTGGCGGTGGTGACTGGGGTACCCCGGCTGTGCGGGGCAGAGGTGCGGGCCACAGACCTGCGGGGCGGGGCCGCCCTGCTGGTGGCGGGGCTGGCCGCCTTCGAGCCGGTCCGTCTGGCGGGGGTGGTGCTCAACCGCGTCGCCTCCGTCCGGCACGCGGCGCTCATCCGGCGCAGCATCGAAACGTATACGGGCATCCCGGTTCTGGGTGAAATCCCCCGCCTGCCCGATAACCCCATCCCGGAACGGCACATGGGGCTTGTCTCCATGCACGACGAGTCCCCGGACGCGCCCGGACGGGATATGCTCCTCAAGGCGCTGGACGATCTCGCCGCGCTGGTGGAAAGCCATCTGGATGTGGACGCCGCGCTCGGCCTTGCCCGCAGCGCGCCGGAACTGCGGGACGTCGAGGCTTTCTGGGAAAACACGGGGGAGGGAAACCTTTCTGAAGAAAGGCTTTCCCTCCCCCGTACCCCCACCCTTCCCAAGACCTTCGCAAACGGAGACGCCGAGGCTGGCGGGACAGCGGGGGATGGGGGGACGCCCGAGGGAGATGACGTCAATGGGGAGGCTGGACGGGGAAAACACCGAAAGGCGGACCTGAATACGGGAACGGCTCAAGAGGAAAAAGCGTTTTCATGGGCGGCAAAAGCGGCTTGTGGAGAAACGGAAACGCCCTGCGCCAGTCACACCGGGCAAGCGGACACCTCTCGTTCCGAGCGGGCTGCCTCTCCCGCACCGGTCACCATCGGTTTTGTGCGCGATGCGGCCTTATGGTTTTATTATGAGGAAAATTTCGAGGCCCTGCGCCGGGCCGGAGCGGAGTTGGTGGAGTTGAGCCTCTTCGATCCCGAGCCGTGGCCCGCCTGCGCCTTCGGGACGGACGGGCCGGGGCTGCACGGCCTCTATCTGGGAGGCGGCTTCCCGGAAATGGTGCCGGAACGCCTTGCGGCCTCGCCCCACCTCGCGGCCATCCGGGCCTATTCCGAAGCCGGGATGCCAATCTACGCCGAATGCGGCGGCTTCATGGTCCTCTGCCGGGAACTGCGCATCGCGGGCAAGGATTACCCCATGAGTGGGCTCTTTCCTACCCGCGCGGAGTTCTGCCCCCGCCCGCAGGGGCTCGGCTACGTGGAGGCGACCGTGGAAACGGAAAACCCCTTCCATCCCGTGGGGGCCGTCCTGCGCGGGCATGAATTCCACTATTCGCGCTGCGTCGCCCTCGGAGACCTTACCCCCACCCTGCGCCTTTCGCCGGGCGTAGGCATGTCAGGGCCGGGGCACCGCGCCAAGGGGCTGGCCGCCCAAGGCCCGGATCATCTCAAAAGCCGGGACGGATTGCTGATACGCAATACCTTCGCGGCCTATACCCACCTTTTCGCGCCCGCCGTGCCGCACTGGGCCCCGCGCTTCGTCATGGCCTGCCGAGGCAAAAGCCCCGCCGTGCGCTGAGGGTTTCCTCGCGTCTGTCCTTTCCGGTGCGCCTCTTCGTTCCCGTTTGTAGTTCGGGAAGACGAAGGTGCACCGGGAAGGCGGCCTCCGGCCCATGCCTACACGTTTGCATGGGTTGCCTTTCCCAATGGTATGTCCTCTCTGCCTATCCCTTTTTATGAACAAGCGGATGGCTCAACCAATAAAGAAGGCTCAGGAACCAGAGCGTCAGTCCTGCGCGGGCCGGACGGCAAGCGCCAAGACCGGTGAGAACCTCCCGTTCCACCGGGATAAAATTTATCAATCAGGAATGATTTTCATTTACTTTCCTATGAGTCTCGGCTAACGTGCCTCCCATATCCAACAACGATACTCTCCGCCCGGAGAATGGAGGCATATCATGACTGAGGAACGTAAAGACGCCGTCACCATCCAAGGCAACCCGCTCACCCTTCTCGGCAAGGGCGTTTCGGTGGGCGAAGCCGCCCCTGACTTCTGCGTGCTGGCCAATGATCTTTCGCAACGCACGCTGGCCGACTACAAGGGGAAGGTGCTGGTCCTGAGCGTGGTGCCTTCCCTCGACACGCCGGTCTGCGACATGCAGACCCGGCGCTTCAACGCCGAAGCCGCCAAACTGTCCGACAAGGTGCGCATCCTGACCATCAGTTGCGATTTGCCCTTCGCGCAGGCCCGCTGGTGCGGGGCCGCCGGAGCCGAATCCGTGGAAACCCTTTCGGATCACCGCGATCTTTCCTTCGGTACGGCCTATGGCGTAGCCATCAAGGAACTGCGCCTGCTCAGCCGGGCGGTCTTCGTAGTCTGCGCCAACGGCGTCATCGCCTACGAGCAGATCGTCAATGAAGTCACCCATTCCGTGGATTTCGACGCCGCCCTCGCCGCGGTCAAGGCCTGCCTCGACAACGGCCGTCTTGAGGAAAGCGCCCACTAAACAGCTCTGCCGGAGGAAAGCCATGCCGCGCCTTTCGCGAGCCGCCGGATGGCTTTCTCTCGGACAGGTCTCCGCGCGCCTCTCGCTGCGGGCTCAGGGACTTCTCCAAAGGGCCTTGGCAAAGGAACTCTCCCCTTTTGCCAAGGCCCTTTGTTTTAAGCTCCCGTCGAGGACTCCAAAGCCGCGACGCGGGCCTTCAGGCTCTCGACCTCGGCCTTCAGCGTTTCCAGAGCGTCGCTGGCTTCCCACTGGGAGGTGGAAGCGTTCCAGACCGGAACGTCGCCCGACGCATGGCTTTCGCTCGTGAGCAGCGGCCAGAGGAACCCCAGCCAGCCGTTGAGCCGCTGCATGTTGGCGGACACCACGGCATTCCAGCCCTGCTGCCCATAGGTAATCGTCTCCAGCCCCGTAGGGGTCAATTTCGCCATAGCCTTCCTCCTGAAACGGTCATGGTTTCGGTGATGTTCCGCCTTCTCGCCCCGAGTTCCCGGATCGCGGGTATCCTTGGACGGAACGGAACGCCGTAAGAACATCTTTTCTCACGAGAATATGCCTATTGGCCTCTAAAGAACGTCTCCGCCCGGCCCGCGTAAAAAACGCCCTCTCCGGCGGGGACCGTCAAGGCGACGGGCGGGGACAGGCGGCCAAGCTGCCGCGCCCGCACGGTGATGGAAAGCGCGGAGACCCCAGTCAGTGAGAACGACGTCTCTGCCGTGGAATGTTCCACGCCGTCCACGGTGACCACGAAATCCCCCGCAAAGCTGGCGGGCACGGGCTCGTTTTCCGTCTCCGGGCGGGTTCCCGCGCCGCCGTGCCCCACGTCCACGGGACTCCACGAAAGCGTGAGGCGGTCTCCGGCACGCTCGGCGCGCAGGCCCGCCACGGGCCACGGCGTCTGCCCCTTGCCGATGACGGAAAGAGGCAGGGCTTGCGCCCGGTCCGCGCCGAGCACGTCGTCGCCGGACGAAGGCCGGAGTTTGAAGGTGTGGCCGCCCACGGCAAGGCCCGTCACCACATTGTCCTCGCCGGGCCGCCGGAAAAGCCAGATGGCCGCCCCCGCCGCGTGTTCCTGTACGGGGGTGTTCATATAGCCGCGCACGATCCCGCAAAGGCGGATGCCGGACGCCCCTTCCAGCACCACGGTCTGGAACAGGAGCAATTCATCGTCGATGAGCGCCATGCGCCGGGCCTCGAAAAGCTCGGTGCGGCTGACAGGCCCGAAAGCCGGGTCTTCCTTGTACGGCAGGGAGAGCAGGCCGCGTTCGTCGTCCACTTCCAGCGTGTCCGCCGGATACGCTTCCGCCAGCGTGCCGTATTGCGCCCACGGCGCGGACAAGGCCGCCGCAACCGCATAGTCGGTCCCGGTGGAGGAACGCTCCACGAGCAGGCCGTCCTCGGTCAGCCGTTCCCGTGCCGCCAGCACGAGCACGGCGCTCTCGCCGCCCGTTTCCGGATTGCGGGGCAACTCGAAGAGCCGGGCATGGCGCAGGGGTTCCGGGGTCAGGTCCGGCGGCGTCCACGAAGGAATGCCGCCCACCGGCGGATAGGCCGTCTCCGGGGGCGCGAGCGGATCGGGCAGGGGTTCGCCGGGCGGCACGAAGGTACCGGAAAGGCGTTCGACCACCTGCCGCGCCTGAACGGAAATGCGGTTTTCCGTCAGGTTGCCCCGGGCCACTTCCAGCACGCGCACGCGGACACCGGACAGTCCGAACCGGGCATGGGTGATTTCCAGAATCTGCCCCTGCTCGACGCCGACATGATCGCGGGAGAGATCAAAGGAAAAGGAAGCCGCCGGGTAAGATTCCACGTCGCGCAGTTCCTCGATGCGCCGCTGCGCCGCGGCCCGATCCGTGAAGGCGGTCAGGTCCACGCTTTTCTTGCGGCGCAGGCCCAAAAGCTGGATAGACGCGGCGTTGGATGCGGTGACGGCGCGTTCCGAGAAATCCTGCCCGGCGTCGGTGAATTTGCCGCTGAGATCATTCCACGTGGTATCCCACGCCGCCCGTTTGAACGAAAAGGAGCCTTCCAGAAAATCCCCTTCGCCGAGGACGGCGGCGGGTTCCGCGTCCGGGTCAGGCGCACGGAGCGAGAGCGTGCCGTCCGCGCGTTCCACCAGCCAGCCGCCCACCGTGCCCAGCACTTGCGCGATGTGCTCGCGCACGGGCTTCTGGCTCGAAAAGACGATGTTCAGGCCGTAGCCTTTCTTTTTCCAGAAGGCGGCCGCCGCGCTGAAACTCGCCTTGTCGATGGAGGCCCACGACGCGCCCGCGTCGAGCAAGAGTTGCAGGACAATGGCCGCGGGGTTCACACCGTTGGACAAAAAGGCGTCCTCCAACGGGATATCACCGCTGAAACGCACGACGTAATGCAGCGTGGGCAGCATGGAGACATTGAAGCCCGCATGGAAGCGCCGCAACCAGATATGAGCCACGCCCGGCAGACGGCTGGCGTACTGCCCCGCCGCCTCGGGGTAAAAGGCCTGCGTGCCGTCGTTCCAGCGCTGTTCCGAACAGTCGATGGCCCCGTCCTCCTCCGTGAGCCTGCGGTCGTCCTGATAGACGCCGACCAGCTCCAGCGGCCCCATGCCGACGCCCTGCCACACGTCCATGTAGTAATGGTAGCCTTGCAGGACCTTCTGCTTCTTCTTGCCGCCCTTGCCGCCGCGTGTTTCCTCGTATTCGGGAACGCTCGTCAGGTTGCCGTAATACAGCAGGTTTCCGGGCAGGCGCACGGTGCCGAAAACGCGGGGGATGACGGTGCCCTCCTCCGCCGTGGTCAGCCGGAAGGCGTCCAGATTGGCCGGGGCCATATCCGAGCCCTGCGATGTGCGCGGCCCGCGCGCAAAAAGGGTGGTCGCAACGGTGGCCCCGACGGTCAGGGCCGTGAGAAAAAGGCTTACGCCCATGCCCCGGCCTCCTTTGCCCTGCGGCAACTCGGCGGCGACGGCGGCATTCCCTGCGGGATATCGGCCTCCCCCGCAATGCGGAAATGCCGGGTCAGTCGCCGCAGCCACCAGTCTCCCAGCCGGGCAAAGCACACGCCCCGCCCATTGATGGCGTGCAGCATCCGAAAGCCGCCCTCTCCGCAGGGCCACACGAGGCCGCAATGGTTGGTAACGCCCCGCTCGGTGGTGGAAAAGGCCAGCCAGTCGCCACGTATGAGCGACGCGCCGGGCGCAAGCGACACCATCCGCAGGCCGGGGCGCAAATGATCGCGCATATGGCGGTGGCTCGCCTCAAGCACGTATTCGTCGCCCGTGTGCTCGTGCCAGTCGCGGGGGTAATAGTCATACTCAAGGCGGGTCAGAATCCCCGCGTCCAGCAGGGCCTGACCGATGAACAGCGTGCAGTCAGCGCCCCGTCCCTTGCAGCGCTGCAAGTGGCGGTAGGGCGTGCCGAGCCATGACTCGGCCTCCCGGCGGAAGGCCTCCCACGCCGTATCGTCGTCAAAATAATTCATGAAACGCTCCTTGCGAAACAGTGACCGGAAAAACTTTCCTCTGAAAGCCCTTCCGCGCTCTCCTTCCAGACTCATTACCGCCCGCGCACTCCCCGCCCGCCTCCGCCCCAAAAGGCGCGGCGGCCTTCCCCGGACACCCGCAGGAGCGTTCTTTCCCCCGTCCCGTACCGCCCACCTCCCGGCTTGGCGAAACGTCCGAAGGGCGCAAGGCCTCCGCCGTTTGGCGCTCCCGCTTTCCATTCTCGTTGGACAACCTTCCTTTGTGCGCCTTCCCGCGCCCTTCCGCCACAGCGCCTCCCCATCAGCCGGACGTCTTGGAAGGGAAAAGGGAGAAGGTTGGGGAGGGAGAGGGAAAGGTGGGGGCGTTTCCCTCCTTCTAGAGAAAGTTTCCCTCGCCCTTGATCAATCATCACTTGAAGCCCCACACCACTGGATTGCGGCTCGGGATGGAGGCGCAGCCGCCGAAGCGCGCGCCGTTGCCGAAACGTTCGCGGCAGGTGGCGGGGGAACCGTCGCAGCCCGGAAAAGCGATGACGGACACGCCGTTTCTCACCCGCTCGTCAAAAGGAAGCTGGAGGGTGAGGGTGTCGCCCGCGTGCGCGGTAACGAAGCGGAAATCGCCTCCGGCCTCGACGTAGCCCCGCGTGAAATAGCCGTCCGGGTAGGCGGCGAACGCCGGGGAAACCAGCCTGAGGCCGTCCGGGGCGACGGGCGCGGTCACGCCCCACTCGGCCCGGGACAGGCCGCAGCCCGCATCGAAAAGCACGAACTGGCACTGGCCGGAATAGATCATCTGGGGCAGGAGGGCGTCGAGGATGCAGCTTGAAGAAAGGCAGGACACGGAAACCCGCGAGGCGTCCGCGCCCGGCACCACCTCCAGCACCACTCCCCCGAAGACCTGTACGGTCGCGCCGCTTTCGGGCTCGTGCTCGTAAATGTTCACCCGCGTGGGCAGAATGGGCAGGGAAGCCAGATAACGGGTAAAAAGGGCGTCCATGCAGGCCGTCAACGTCACCGTAGCGGCCTTGCCGTCTACGCTGCCGCGCAGTTCGCCACGCTCAATGGCGGCGGGCGTCCACGCGGCCCCGCGCCACTCGATGGTCTCCCGCCCGGTGGTCAGGGTATGCACCGCATCGGCGGCGATGATCTCGTAGAGTTCCACAAGCTGAGGCAAAACGGGGCGCATCAGGAAACCTCCTCGGGCAGGGTGCAGAAAGAAAGATCGCAACGGGCGACGCCCGCCGTCTCGTGGCGCAGATCGATGCGATCCGTATCCAGCCGCGCCAGATATTCCCGGCCCACAAAGGTGGAAGGCGGCACGGCCATGCCGAGTTCCGCGTCCAGATGCAGGACGATTTCGCCCTCCTCCCCCGCCTCCACGCCGAGAAGGGCGCGCCCGAGGATAGAAGCCCCCACCTTCAGCCAGAGCCGTTGCCCCGGGACAAAGCCCTCCCGCGCGCCGTTGTCGCGGGCGTAGAGCATGGCCTGATTGGGAAGCGATCCCCGGGTGAGCGTGAAGGCCCGGCGTGGATCGCGAACGCGGACCCTGCCCCAGCGGCCCCGCAGGGCGGTCACGCCGTCGAGCAGCCGCGCGATGCCGTCCCCCCTCAAAAGGTAGCTCTGGCGGTGGGCGGCAGGCGCGACGGCCTGCCTTGCGCCGATTTCCGTCACGCCGCCGCGCACGGCCCGGACGATGCGCGACAGCGAGGCCACGCCGCCCGGCCCTTCGCCCGACCAGTCCGGGCGGTGCGGCCACAACCACGGCACGGAAGGATCGGCCGGGGCGTGCGGAAGGCCCTCCAAATCCGGCTGCGACGCGCCCAGTTCCTCAAAGGCCACCGACCACGTTTCAAACCCGTCCGACACGGTGCGGGGCTCGGCGCGGGTCAACATGCCCGAAAAAAGCGGAACGACGCGCAGATCGCCCGAGGCGAAACGCTCGTCGAGGGGCGCGCTCAAAAACAGCGTGCCGCCCGCCGGGTCTTTCGCGGCGAGGCTGGCCGCCACATACGCGTCACGGCGGCGCTCGTGGATCATGATCAGCCCGCAGAGCCGGGACAGGTTCCAGCAATCCTCGAAGGGACCGTCCAGCGTAAGCGCGTCCCGTTCCGGGCCCACCGCCGCCACACGGCGCGCCTCCTGCCAGAGCGGGACGCCGAACACGCGGTCCTTGCCCTGATGCACGAGATGGTGCAGCCGCTGGCCGCGCACGCCGTCGCCCCAGACGGTGGCCCGCAGGGTGCGCAGCGGACGCCGCGCCAGAGGACGCCGCTGTTCCCCGCCGTTTTCATCGCGCGCCACCACGGTATCGAAGGCATAGCCCGTTTCCAGTCCCGCCGACCATTCCGGCCAAAAGGGAAAGAGCAGGACGCGCAGGGCCGTGATTTCCAGCTTCCGTTCCCCAAGGCTGGTGAGGAAGGTGTAGACCGTCTCCTGCCGGGCCGGGCCCGAGGCGAGCACGGTGAGCCGCCCCGCCGCCGTGCCCGTGGGCGGAATGCTGCCCGGCGCGATGCCCGAAAGCGTGGTGCCCGCCGGCGAACGGCTGGAAACGGCCATAAGATCAAGGGGCGTGAAGGCGGCGTTCCAGAGGATGACGTCCCGCGTTTCCGTCCCGGCGAGGAGCCCCAGTTCCACCCGCGAGGGGTAAAGGTGCCCCTGCCCATAGATGAGATCGGCCATGCTCAGGCCCATGTGCCGCCCCGAGGGGCGCGGCAGGGGCGCGACGTCGTTCCGGCGGGGGACCCCGGCCCGCAGTAGCGCGGGCTCCCATGCGGCCCCCCCGTCCGCCGCCTCGCAGACAAGCGGGGGCCAGCCTGCGCGGAGGGGCCAGAGCGCGGAAGAAAGGCTCATGCCTCCACCTCCACGGCAAGGCCCACGGCGTCGCCGTCAGCGATGTCGGGCAGGACCATGAAGGTGCGCCCCCCGATGGCGATGCGATCCTTGGGCTTCAAGCCCCGCATGGCGACCGCGTAATAGGGAAGCTCCCCCGCGATGCGCACGGTTTGTGCGTCCGCCACGTAGAGGATCGGCTTCACCAGCATGTGCCGAAGCGTGCCGGGGTTCTGGCAGACAGCGAAGTTGTAGCAGGGCACGGCCTTGCAGACGGTGCCCTTGTAGCAGGAGCCGAAGGTTTCGCCTCCTGCGGTAACTGTGCCGGTCAGCAGATAGGAATAGACGTCCCCGCCCACATGCGGCCACGTCATGACGCTGGCCAGCACCACCGAGGACGCCGCGCCCGTATAGCCGTAGGTCGAGGGCGTGGGCAGGCGGTCCGCGTTAGCCCCGCCATAGAGCAGCCCCACGTTGCGGTAGTCGCGGGTATAGAGCGCGGCGGGAGAAGAGTTCTTGGGGATGCGGTAGAGCGCCGAAAACATTTCTCCCTGCGCGCTGTTCGTGCCCCATGTGGAGCACTGGACCGTATTCAGCTCCGTCTCGCCGTCCCCGCCGTCGGCGGCCCCGAACATGAGCGGCAGCCACCCCGAATAGAAGGTGTCCTTCCCGTCCAGAAAGGTGAACGCCACCCGAATGGAGACGAGGATGAAGGTCGGACAGACCAGCACGATCTGCTCGGCCACGGGCGGCACAATCCACCAGCCCGACGTGCAGTGGCAGCGGGCACCCGGCTCGGCGCACCACAGCGGCTTCTCCGTGCCGCCCGACACCGTGCGCCCCACGAGAATTTTCTCCGTGAAGCGGCCCGGCTGTGCGTCCCAGGCCGCGCCCGCGTCAAAGCCCGTGTTGCCGTGTACCGAAAGGAGGTAACGATCCGCGGCGTCGTAGGACTGCTCAAGCCGCAGCGAAAAATAGAGCCGCTGCCCGCCGTTCCCGGCGCTGTGCAGATACAGTTCCCCGGCCTCGGCCACGGCGTCGCGATCCACGGTCCACCCACCGCCCCGGGCCGCCGCAGCGATGTTGGCGAGCACGTCCTTTTCCGTGCCCACGTTCGTATAGCTGAATACCTTGCACGGTTGCGCCATTATTCGTCCCCCACGGCCATAAAGCTGTGCCATTCCGTCCGGTTCACGTCCGGGAAAAGGATAAAGCCGTCCACATCGCTCCCCGTGGCCGCCAGCGAGTCGGGAGCCCAGCGGACCCCGTAGGGTTCCCCAAGCAGGCAGGGCGACGTCGCCGCGCTTCCGTCCGCCTCAAGCAGCATGACGTAGAGCGGCAGGAGGCAGCGTTTGCCCCCTTCGGGCGTGACGAGCGCGGTGCCGAGCGTATCGATCTGAGCGTCCGTCTCGTTGATGGTGAGACGGCTCAAAAGCGAGGCGGTGGGGCACATCACGAAGTGCGAGGTCCAGACCCCGTCCGGGCGGCAGACCTGATGGCAGGCCTGATAATAGCTGTAATTGCCCACGGGGTAACAGCCGCGCCGCACGAAGGGGAGCGAACGCCGGTCCACGTCCGCCTTGTAGGTGGTCCCGTCCTTGGTCTGGGCCGAATCGTGCCAGCTCGTGTTGGTCCAGAAGTTGGTATAGCCGTCCGTCAGGCAGGCCAGCGGCCACGGGTTCTCGCTCGGCAGGCAAAAACGCCGCAACTGCCCCAGATAGGCGTTGCCGTAAAGACCGTTGCAGTCCACGACGACGAAGACGCGCGCCTTGTTGCTCCATACCCACAGATTGACCCCGGCATTCCAGCAGGGCAGCAGGGACACCGTGTCCTTGGAGCCGTTGCCGTTGCCGTAGACGGTATCGAAAAAGGCCGTGCCGCCGTCCGCAGGGGACGCCGGGTCGAAACGCTTGTAGACCTTGCAGACGAGGCCACCGCGCACGCCGTCCCCGTGCGTGGCCGCATACAGGCCCACATGGACCTCTTCGGAACCGGCCAGCCCGGTGTTGCGAAAGACCGTGGCCGGCCCCCATTCGAGGGCGTCCTGCCGGGCCACGGTCCAGTCGCGCCCGGGCACGGAGGGATCGCCGGTGATGAAAGCCGTGATCGTGGCCAGCAAATCCGCATGATTGGCCGCCGTCATCTTGCCGCTGAAAGCCATTGGTTTCCTCCTCGGATGGGCCGCCTCATGCCGTAATGCCCTCTTCGCCGAGCACGTTGACGAGCAGCCGGCGTCCTCTGGCCGAGGACAGGGCCCGGTCGAACTCCCGTTGAAAATCCATAACGTTGATCACCGTGATGCCTTCCGCATCCGGCTTCTCCCCGCCCCCCGGCAAGGAGGCGGCCCCGATTTCCCCGCCGTAGGCATAGGCGGCGCGCCCGCCAATATGAGGAAGACGCGGCGCGGCAAAGGGTTCCAGCACCTCGCGAGGGATGTTCCGCCGCCGCAGGGCTTCCAGCAGAGGCAGGCCGTAGTGCCGCACCGCCGGGCGGTCCAGCATGTATTCGCCGGGCGTGGCCCGGATGAGCACGTTGTCCGCCCGCTCGCCCCGATCCGCGCCCCCGATGAGTCCGCCGAAGGCGTACCCCTTGGGTTTGGTATTGCGGATGGCGGCGATGCGACCCATGCCGGCGGCCACGGCTGCCGCCGCCCACACCGCCCCGATGACCACGCCGCCCATCTGCACGCCTTTGGCGTAGGCTTCTTGAGCGGCCTTGTAGGTGCTGATCGTAGTCTCGGCCACGGACAGGGCCTGAAACATGTTGTAAACGCCCCGGCTTTCGGCCAGCCCCGTCGAATACAGCTCCTTCATGGCCGAGGCCATATCGCCGGTGAAGCTCTTCATATTCTCCAACCGGGCGGCGTCGGCCTTTTTGTCTTCCTCAAGCTGCTGCTTGCGGAGGTCGTCGGTGCTTCGCGCCGTGGACGCACGCACTTCCATCTCGGCGCGGGAATGTTCGAGCAGCAGGGTCAGCCGCTCCTCGCCGTGCCGTTTCTCCTTCTCAAGGATCGCGGCGTAATAGTCCGCATACTGGCGGAAGCTGGCCTCCAGAAGCGAACCCTGATCCGTGGCCTTGGCCGCGTTTTCCCCTTCCTGCCGGGCCGTCTCCTCAGATTCCCTGCGCCGCGCGGCGTGGTAGTCCGCCGCCATCTTCCCGCTTTGCCCGAAGGCCGCGGACAGGCCCTCAAGCGCGTCCTTGCCCATATTCCCGAGGAGCCCCCCCGCGCCCTTGAAAAGGGCCTCGAAACCAAGGCTCGACTTGTCCGCATCCTTGTTCAGGGCGCTAATGTCCGCGCGCAGGGAAACCACCACCTGCCGCATGGCCTCGAAACTGCGGCCCACCCCCTTCAACTGCTCGGTCACGGCGTCCCTGAGGTTGATCTCAAGCGTCAGTCCGCCTTGTCCCATGCCCCCTCCCCGTCTTCAAGAAAGGCCCGGAACTGCCGCGCGTCGGCATACAGGGCCATGCGCGCGGCAAGGGCCATATCCTTCAGGCGCGCGTCCCGCGCGCGGGCCTCGGCCTCCAGCGCGGCGATAAAAGCGCTCCAGCCGTAGCCGACGACGCCCCGGTGCCCGGCCGCCTTCAACCGCATCACTGCGTCGAGGAGGCGCCGCCGAGCGCCGCTTCCATCAGATCGCTCCGCAGTTGCGCCCGGAACGCCTCCAACACCCTGCCGAAGCCCAACGCTCCGGCAATCTTGAAAAAAGCGGCGTTGACCTCCTTGACCTTCTCCCACACCTCCTCAAGCTCGCCGGGCGTCATGTCCAGCAGATCGTTGGCCGTGAGGTTGGACAGGCGGGGAAGCAGATGTTCCACATCCTGCAAAAGCGGCCCCTTGCCGAAATGCTCGCCCATGTCGAGCACCTCGCGCACCGTGAGCTCCTGAAGCCGCACGGTGAGCGTTCCCTTGTCATTGTCGATGGTAAATTCCGTGGTCTTGCGCATCCGTTGTCCTTTTTTGCATTCCGAATGAAGACGCCCGCCGGGAACGCGGCCTTGCAGAGGCCCGCGCCGCCCCGCCGCGGGCGGGCTTGCCGCGGCGGGGGTCCGCCTCAGGCGGCGAACAGTGAAGGGAGAAAACGCGCCGCCGTGCCGCCTATCCCAGATAGCGCACGCGGAAGAAGGGGCTCTCGGGATGATTGAGATCGTCCGCCAGCACCTCCCCGGTCATGGGAATGGAGGCCAGCTCCTCGGAAATGAGCCCCACTTCGCCGCCGAGGGAAAGCGCGGCCTTCCAGCACTGAACGACCATACCCGGTCCCTGATCCGGTTGGCCCACAAAAAGCAACTCACCGGTAACATCACTGGCGGTAAGGGCTTCCACGAGCCGGGCATCGCAGGCTTCGCAGTCCGCCGAGACATAGACGGTTTCGGCGGAACAACCCTCACGCACGCGCAAAAGGCCGCTGCGGACGTTGACGTCATAGTCGATGCCCTGACGGTAACGCACCAGGGGAGCGCTGGCCTTGTCCGTGAGCACCACGTCGGCCACGCGGGAAACGCCGCGCACTGTGGCGTGAACGTCGGCGGCGGAAAGCGGCTCGCCCGGCATAAAGGAACCGCTCACGCCCACGCACTCCAGATAGCCCTCGCCAGCATAGGCCACCGTCGCCGTTGCCTTGGAGGTGCCGCCCGTCACCGTAGCTCCGGCGGCGAAGGAACCGTCTGATACAGCCCCGTATTCCAGACGGGTGAAGCCGAGCTTCTCCTTGCCGACAAGGACGTAAAGCCCCTTGTTGACGTTGACGGGCAAGGCGTTGAGGGTTCCGGCGTCCTGCATCTCGCGGGCCGCTTCCGCGCCCTTGAAAGCCCGCAGGAGGTTGCCGATGGAGAACTCCTCCAGCGTGAAGGAGAGCGTCGCGCCCTTTTGGGTGACAAGCTGGAGGTCCTTGACCTTGGTCCCGCTCATGGAACTGAAATGTTCAAGCTTTTCTTCGGTCAGACTGATGGTGAAGGCCGGGGCGTTGCCGAGGTGGTCGTAGCCCTCGCTCCCCTCGGCGCGGAAAAAGAGCTCGCCCTTGCCGTACAGATAGTTTTTCGTCTGCGGACTTGCAGCCATGATCGCTCCTTACAATGCGATGTTGTGAACAGTGGAAAGGGTCATGCGGTATACGCTGGCCCCCTCGAGCACGAAGCCCTTTACGGAGAGAGGCAGGCACGGCCCCATGCCCGGAAGCGGCGGGACGCCCACAAGCCGCTCCCGCGCCGCCGCGAGCAGGGCATAGGTGCCCGGATGCCCCGGCTCGGGCTTCTGCCCTGTTGTGTCCGAACGGTAACTTTTATCCATGACATAGACCTCGAAGGTCATGCGCTCCTCAAGCCTCCGGCCCGAGAGCCGGAAACCGCGCGACCCCGCGTAGAGCACGAGGACCGCCGGAAAGCCCCGCCGCAGCCGGGCCCACGCCTCCTTGCCGGGCTGTCCCTGAAAGGAGGAAACGGTCTTCGCGCCCGGGTCGTCCCGTAGCGGTTCGAGAAGGGCCAGAATCGCATCCTCCACGTCCATCGGCGTCAGCGCGCTCATGGCCTGGCCCCACCCCACGGGCGGGAACCCGGCTCCACGAGGACGGCCCCGCCCGCCGTTTCCTCCGCAGGCGGAAGGCCCGGCACGGAGGCCCGGCCATCGGCCACGTCACGCAGCCAATGTAGCGCCTGCACATAGCGCTGGCGGATGGGATCGCTCTCGCGCACGTCCCCGCCCGTCAGCCGATAGCGGGCGATGTCCCCGGTTACGGAAACCACCACGGCGGGGACGGGAACCTCCCCGGTCAGCGGCGTGGCGTAGCGATCCGCCAGATAACTGTCCACTTCCGAGGACGCCCGTTCCAGCGCGTCCCGGACGACCTCCTCATCAAGAGCACCCGTGCCCGCGCGATCGGACAGCGCGCGGATTTCCTCCGCCCCGAACAGGCTCGCAAGCTGCTCAAGCGTGGCGTAAGCCATGTGTTACCTCCAGAGGGCGGCGGGGCCCGGAAGGGCCGCCGCCCCATACAAAGGCTTTCCGGGACGCGGGAGCCACAAAACGGCCCGCTCCCGTAAATAGCCCTTGCCGGGCAGGTCCTGAGAGACGCGATCGCCTCCCCCAACCATCGGCAAGGGCGGGAATCAGCCGTCAGATCAGCCAATGGCTGACAAGCAGCGTCGCGGTGCGGTACCAGATGTTGCTGCCGCCGTCCGGCCCCAGCTCGGCGCAGACGATCTTGCGAGCCGCCGCCTGAAGGGACGGCGGAACCACCAGAAGCGTGCCGCTCTCCCCGCCGAAACCAAGACCCAGAGGACGCCCACCATCCGCCTTGAACTGCTGCATGGCCTCAAGCGCGGCGGCGAAGTTCTCGGCGGTGAGTTCCAGCGTGCTGCATACGGCCTGCTGCCAGAAGCCGTAACCACCGTTGCAGCGGTAGCGGATGCCATAGGGAATCTTGTCCTTCATGAACACGTAGTCGTTGTCGGGATTGGTGATCACCTGCAATTCCGGCGCGGTACGCTCCTGAAAGATGAAGGGGCGCAGGGGGCGGGACACGTCGAGCACAAACCACGCCGTGCCGTCCGTCACCGTGCCGTCCACCGCCGCCGGGCGCAGCCAGTTGGAAGCGGTTTCCGCCTCGCCGCTGCCGTCCACGTTGGGGTAGACGGGGTGTTCCTGCGAAAAGAACGGCTTGCCGTCGTAGCAAACCCCGCTCATCCCTCCCTTCAGGAGACCGAACACGATTTCGTCCGGGTGGGTTCCGGCGGCGTAGCCCATTTCCCGGAACAGGGGGGCATACACGCCGATGTCGTCGTCCTCCACGGCGGTACGGGGGATGTCCACGGTGGCCTCATACAGGTTGTTTACCACCGAGTAACCATGCTCCTTGATGTTGTTGAAGGAGCGATCCCCGGACCATTCACGGAGTTTGGGGAACTGGCCGATCCAGCCATAGGTGTTGCTGGCCGAGCTGCTGGGCACACGCGTGGAAAGTTTGTCCCACTGCGAGGGCGCGGCTGAAAGGGCTTCCTGAAATTCGCGCTGGAAGCCCACACGCAGGGCCGATACAAGAGAACTGGTCACAAGAGCCATGTCGTTTCCTTATCTGTGTTGAAGATTGTCCCGCCGGCTGCGGGAAGAGGCCGTAAAGGACGCCGGAAGTCCTCATCTGAGGCTTGTCCGCCTTCCCCGGGGAAGAAGACCTCGCGCCCTTGCCGGGCAGCGCCGTCAAACCGCGGCGCTTCCGAACGAAGGAGGGCATGGAGGAGCCTTTCCTCCCGGCGCGCTTTTCGGCGTGGCCTAGCGCCCCCGGACCGCCGCGTAGTCGGCTTCGCTGAGGCCAAGCTGGGCGCACACGAAACGCTCCTCGTCGGAAAGGGACGAGGGGGTGCGGCGCGGAGCCGCCCCGCCGGTCTGAAGGGACGTCAGCGCGGCGATGGGGGCCACGGCGTCAAGGTAGGCAGAGAGCGCCTCGGGATCGCGTCGCCCGAGGGACGCGGCCCAGCCCGCCAGCCCACGGCTCAGACGTCCGTCCGCCACGGCTTCCTCGACGGCCTGCTCCACGCGCTCGCCCTGTGCGGCGCTGAGGGCCACGGAAAGCTGTTCCCGCAGGCCCGCGTTGACCTGTTCCAGAGCCGAAAGCGCCGCCTGCGGCTGGCAACCGCGCAGATAGTCAAGCAGCGTAGGCCGTTCCTGCGGCGCGTCCTCCGGGGCTTGAGGAGCAAGCAGGGTTTCGAGCCTGTCGAGCTCCTTCAGCACCGTTTCCTCGTCGGCGCTTTCGGGCAGGCCGAGCAGACGCTTCAGCCGGGTGATCGCATTCATGGGGACCTCCTGTTGCTGTTGGACAGCTTTTGATGGTTCGGGCCTTTCCTCGCTGGCGGCGACGGCACCCAGACCGTCGAGCGCCGGGGTGTTGGTGAGAGCCGCCCCCTTGAGCTCCAGCACCTCTCCCGTGCGGGGATCAAAGGAAAAGACCGGGGAGATGAAACGGTACTCGTCCTGTGCGATGAACGCCGCCGCCCCTTCGGTCCAGCGGACTGAGGCGAGGAGCCCCTGCCCCGGCTCGTAACGCAGCGCCTCGATCCAGCCCGCCGCGGGCGCGGGCCGCCCGTTGCGGCAGGCGTTGAGGCTCTGATGCTCGTAGTCGATGACGAGCGGGGTTTCCCGGCCGCTCCAGCGGGCAAGGAGCCCGGCGGCGTTTTCCGGGGACAGCGTCCATGTGTTGAGGGTTCCTCCCGTGAGCGTTCCGGGCCTGCCGTCGCGGGCGGCAAACGCGCCGTCGGGCAGAAGCCGGATTTCCGGGAAAGGCTGGCGGAACGAGTCCGCGACCGGGGACAACGTGAATGGTTGGGGGGGTACGTGCTTCATGAGCTGCACCCTACGCGGCTTCGCACCGCAAGAAAGATTGAAGGATGTCAGCACCTGAAAGAGCGGTCTGCCCACCGCGCAAGGCGAGAGACAAAAATGGGGGGCGTGAGAAGGAAGAGAACGCAGGACAAGGAAAAGGCATGAAGGAAAAGGCATGGCGAAGCTGCGCCGGGAGGCTTCCATACCGCCCTGCTCCGACGGCACGCAGCGCGCCCCTTCATACGCTCTGGGAAGGCTTCGTTTTCCCCCGAAAGGGATGGTTTCAACGCTTCAACGGCCTTGGCCGGGCCAGAGGAGACCCCCTGTCGTGCAACGGTCCCATCACCCGGGGGACCGGAAGAAAACGTTTCCGGCGCGTCTGCGGACTTATTGTCTAATATATTGATATTGCATATAAAGAAATAAAGACATCTCATTACCCAGCAAAAACGGAAAAATTTTTCTTTCGGCAGGGGAAAAAACGCTTGACGGATGCGGGCCGTCCGACTATACCTCTTTCTCGTGATGCGGCTGTAGCTCAGCTGGATAGAGCAACAGGCTACGAACCTGTAGGCCAGGAGTTCGAATCTCTTCAGCCGCACCAGAAATTTGAAGGACTTGGATGTCAAAATCCAAGTCCTTTTTTCGTGTCGCACAAGGCTATCCCATCCCTTGGCTGTCCATCACAATCGCTTGAGAACACGTTTCCCCTCTTTTCCATCATTCTCCTCTCAGGGCACCTGCCCCCTCCTTTTTTCCGTATCCATCCGACAAACCTTTTCCTGATAAAGGAAGGGCATCCGGAAAAACCGGATGCCCTTCAAGGCTAAAGCCTTCCTCTCCTCTGCCCGAGGCCGTTTTCTGCCTGAGATTCGCTCCCTCCGAGAATGCTGGGCATTCTCTCCTCTTTCAGGCCCGTTTCTTTACCCCCGGTGGCTTAGCCACCCTGTCCCGTTCATCAGGGGGTGATGGGGAAGGCGTCCCATGCCTGCCCTCTCCGCTGTATACAGAATGAGGGCCAGAACGGGCGGGCGAGGGCAAGCGGGGCGAAATGCCATCCTTTCCTCAAAAAAGCATGTTATTTTGCGTATTTTTTCGCTGTAATGCCTAGCTGCCCCATCCGGCGGTACAGCGTGGCGAGGCTAATCCCCAGTTCGGAGGCCACCTGTTTTTTTCCTTCCGTGTGCTGCCCGTAGCGATCCAGAAGCTGCATGATCCTGCCGTATTCCGCCGTTTCAGAAGCGAGTTCCGGCGGCGGGAGCGGCAGTTTTTTCCCGCCTTGGCGGGAGGGTGAGCTTGCCGCCTTGAAGCGGGAATCCATAAGGTCCAGCGTCAGGACGCCGTGCTCGCAAAAACCGACCCCGTATTCGACAAAATTTTTCAGTTCGCGCACGTTGCCGGGCCACGGGTAGGCCTCAAAAGCGTGCATGAGTTCGGTAGCGACCCGGTAGGTGCAGCCCCGTTCCCGGCTGAACGACTGGAGGAAATGGGCCACCAGCAGCCGTATGTCGCCTTGCCGCTCCCGCAGCGGCGGCACAAAGAGCGGGATCACGTCCAGCCGAAAGAACAAATCTTCGCGGAAGGCCCCCTGCGCCACCAGTTCCCGGAGATTCCTGTTACTGGCGGCGATGATACGGATATCCACGCCGTGATTGACCTTCCCGCCGACGCGCCGGACAACGCGCTCCTGCAAAACACGCAGCAGCTTGACCTGAAGCGGCATGGGCATTTCGGAGACTTCATCAAGGAAAAAGGTGCCCCTGTGTGCCTGTTCCAGAAGCCCCTTTTGGCCCGCGCTGTTCGCCCCGGAAAACGCGCCCGGCTCGTAGCCGAACAGCTCGCTTTCCATGAGCGATTCCGGGATGGCCCCGCAATTGATGGCGACGAAGGGCCCGGTATGGCGCGGGCTGTTGTCATGGACGGCCTGCGCGATCAGCTCCTTGCCTGTCCCCGATTCCCCCTGGATAAGGACGGTGGCGTTCGTGGCGGCGGCCTTCAAGATAGCCGCCTTGAGCCGCAGGATGGCCTTGCTCTCACCGATGATGTCGGGAAAACGGTCATCCCGCGGGCGTTCGGGGAGCGGCTCCACGCCACGGCCCCGGACCCACGCGAAGCCGATGATCTGGCTGATAAGCTCAAACGCCTTTTCCGCCTTCATGAGCAGCTCGGCACGCTGGTTGTCGGTGAAGGCCACGATCTGCACGACCGCCACGATTTCGTTTTCCATTACCACCGGCCCCGTGAAATTGGCCACATCCGCGCAGGCCCCCCTGCCGGAACAGGTGCGGCAGACCTCCTCTTTGCCGGGCGTCAGCACCATGGAACTCTGGCCGGAGCGCAGGCTGTAGGTCAGCGCGTTGTCGGCAGGCATCCGGAACCCGACGCCCCGAAGGTAGGGGCCGGTCCCTCCCACGCAGTAGCCTTCCGCATTCATGATCACGATTTCCACATCCAGCAGTTCCGCCAGAGGGGGAAGATGCTTTTGCACAAGCCGCCAACGCTCGGTGACAGGGGAGTCCGCGGGAAGAGGAGGTTCGAGAGGGGTATTGATCCACAGAGGGACAGCGGTATGGACGTCCGATCTCATAGGTGACTCCAATAGAAAAATTTATAAACATTATCAGTGTATCTTATTTGTATATTTATGCTTTTACGTTTCTCACCGGTATGAGAAAAAGACAAGCGAAAAGGTGAAAACCGGAGAAACAGTGCTTTTTTATTGTACTCCAAGCGGGCGGCGGAAAAGGATTCTGAAAGGATGCCGCTGAACGGCAAGCATGCCGGGCACCTTTCTCATGCGGTACCAGCGCCCTGCCGGAAGGCAGGCATCCGTTTTTTTCAAGAACGCGAGGGAGCTTCCGCCAACCGTTCATGGAAGGACGGCACCCTTCCCGCCCTGCCCCGCAAGGGAGCCGCATCGGTTTGCGATCCCCCTCCCTACAGCCGCTCGTGGCGGTTCGCAGGAACAAGACCTGTCAGGCGGTCGGGCAGACGGCATCCTCTTCCAGCGGCGACCGCCAGACAAAAGGGAGAGCTGCCGCCGCCCCGTTATTGCCCCAAACAAAAAAAGCCGCCCCAGAGGACGGCTTGTGCGGGAGAGCGCCTTACTTCTTTTCAGCTTCCTTGGCCTTGCGGATAGGCTCCTCAAAGAGCTTGTGGTAGCCTTCGATGACCTTGCCGAATTCGTCGGCGGGCAGGTAGTTGGTGGTCATGTTGACCTTGGCGAACTTGGCCTGCACGTCGGGATCGCTGAGGGCTTCCTTGATCAGGTTCTGGAGACGCTCAATGCGATCCTTGGGGGTCTTGAGCGGAGCCACGATGCCGTATACGGAATCGAACACGAAGCCGTCACCGAACATTTCCCTGAACGTAGGCGCGTCGGGATAGTTGGGATCGCGCTCGGCGCTGCACACGGCGATGACGCGGATGTCCTTGTGAGGCTTGAAGTTCACCACGGGCGTGAAGCCTGCGGAAATATGCTTGCCCAGAAGCGCCGTCACGATTTCCGCCCCGCCGTTGTAGGCCACGTAGGGGAGATCGGATTCGGGGAAAAGCTTCATCACGTTGGCATGGTAGAAGCGCTGGGCGGTAAAGGCGCCGGGGCTGGCGAGGCTGTATTTGCCGCGTTCGGCCTTGGCCTTGTCCATAAGGTCCTGCACGCTGGCGATGCCGGAATCGGCCCGGACGCCCCAGCCCATCGTGAACACGTTGACCTGCGCGACAGGGGCGAGGTCCTTATAGGTGAAGCCGCACTTCTTGTATTGCGGGACAACGGTCAGCACGTTGGCCGAGGTGAGGCTGACGGTATAGCCGTCGGGCCGGGCGCGGACGGTTTCGAGCGTGGCCGGGATGCCGCTGCCGCCGGGCTTGCTGGTGATGAGCAGCGTGATGTTGTGCTTGCGTTGCAGATAGTCGCCGATGATGCGGGCGGCCGTGTCGGGAGCGTTCCCCGCGCCGAAAGGCATGATCAGGGTGATCGGGCGGCTCGGGTACTCCTCGGCCGCCGCATGGAAGGGCATGACGCAGAGCAGGGCCGCAACCGCGGCAGCGCCCGTGCGGAACATCCGGAACAGATTCCTTTTCATGAAGGCTCCTCCTGAAAAAAGTGTGGATGAATCAGACCGCCTCGCGCTTGCATCCCCTGTATTCGTCCCAGATGGTCTTGAGGACGACGCAGGCGCTGACGGCCAAGATGACACAGGATATGGGGCTGGTGATGAACGTGCTGAAATCGTCACGGGAGAGGGACAGCGCCCGGCGGAAGTTGGATTCCGCCAGCGGGCCGAGGATCAGGGCGAGCAGCAAGGGCGGCTGAGGAAATCCCGCCTTCAGCATAAGGTAGCCCAGAAGCCCGAAGGCGGCCATGACGCCGATGTCAAACGTGGAGTTGTTGGCCGCGAAACTGCCTATGGCGCACAGCGTGAGCACGATGGACATGAGGATCGCGGTAGGCACGAGGACGACCTTGCCGAGGATACGCACGGCGATGAGCCCCACCACAAGGATGAGGATGTTGGAGACAAAAAAGCTTGCGAAGATGCCGTTGACCGTGGCGCCGTGCTCCTGAAAAAGCAGCGGGCCGGGCGTCAGCCCCTGAAGCATGAGCGCCCCAAGCAGGATGGCGGTGAGCACGTCGCCGGGGACGCCAAGGGTCATGAGGGGGATAAGCGCCCCGCCGGTCACGCCGTTGTTGGAGCTTTCCGTCGCGGCTACGCCTTCGAGCGTCCCCTTGCCGAACGCTTCGGGATGCTTCGAGAAACGCTTGGCTTCACCGTAGGCGATGAAGGTCGCGGCGCTGGCCCCCGTAGCCGGGATGATGCCGATGAGCGTGCCGAGGAGCGAGGAACGCAGCAGGTTGAACTTGTTCGCCCATATTTCCCGGAGCGTCAGCCCCTGATTGGACAGCTTGCCCTCCTTGACGATCCCGCTCTTGCCGAGGAAGACGTCCTCAAGGGACAAGAGCACCTGCGATACCGCGAAAAGCCCGACGAGCGCGGGCACCAGCGAGATGCCGTTGAACAGTTCCGGCACATCGAAGGTATTGCGGAAATCGCCGGAAACCGGATCGATCCCCACCGTCGAAAGAAAAAGCCCCATGAACGCGGCGGCCAGCCCCTTGCACATGGCCCCCGAAGACAGGGTCGCCACCACCGTGAGGGCGAAGACAGCCAGTGCGAAATATTCGGCCGGGCCGAAGGACATGGCGGCGGTGGCCAGCATCGGCGCGCAGGTCACCAGAGCGACCGCACTGAAAATGCCCCCGAAAAAGGAGGCGAAGGTCGCCATTTCCAGCGCCTTGCGCGATTGCCCCTTGGCGGTCAGCTTGGGGCCTTCAAGCAGGGTGGCGGCGGCAGCCACCGTACCCGGCGTGCCGACGAGGATAGCCGTGATCGAGCCCCCGTAAATGGCCCCGGCGTACATGCCGAGCAGCATGGAAAAAGCCTCCACGGGCGGCATCCCGAAGGAAAGCGGAATGAGGAGGGCAACGCCCATCGCCGCCGTCAGGCCAGGCATGGCCCCGAACAGAATGCCCAGAGAAACCCCGCTGACGTTGGCTATCAGCGAACTGAAGCTCAAGGCCGCTTCTATCCCAGCAAAAACCTCGGACATCGTGTCCTCCTACGGCAACATGATCTGAAAGAAATATCCGAAGGCGTAGAGCAGCGCCCCCGTGGTCAGCGCCGCCACTCCCAGAATTTCAACGGGATTCCGGCGTCCCAGAAGGGGCAGGGAGAACAGCAGGAACAGGAACGTGGCGATGGTAAATCCGCCGTTGTGCGGCCACGGGAACCATTGCTGCGCGGCGAGCCAGTCCCCAAGCCAGATCATGCCGGACAGATAGATGACGAAGAACCCGAAAAAGGACAGGGTTTTGATAACGGCGGAGCGATTCCCCCAGCTTCGGCCGGGCCCGTTCTTCAGCAAGCCCCGGAGGATGAGGAAGACCCCGCACAGCGCCATGCCGCCAAGGGCCAGCGTAGGCAGCGCGCCCGCCCCGACAACTTCCCCATCGGGCGGAGCGATGGAGACCGACACTTCGTAAGCCCCCACCGCGCACAGGCAAAGAAGCACCGCGCCTGAAAAAATATCGTTGAGGTTTTTCATGGACTTCCTTTGTGTTGTTGAGCCCCCGCCCCCGGAAGGCGGGAGCCCATGCTCGTTGCGGTCCCAAGGGGCGGGCGATCAGGCGAAGCGGTTCGCCGTGTGGGTCAGTCCTTCTTCTTTTTCCACAGGACAACGCGACAGAAGGGGTCGCCCTTGCCGAGGCGCTCCACGATATCGCAGGGGATGCCGTGCTCCTTGGCGCGGTTGCGATCCAATTCCATGGCGATGTCGCAGAAAAGGTCCTGATCTTCGGGAGAAAGCCCCATCTTTTTCCACTCTTCGAGAAGGGGGCAGTAATGCATCTTCATTTCGCAGTAGTCTTCGGTGTCGGAAATTTCCGTCTCGAAGACGCCGCCCATCATCGTATAGTGTTCGTTCATCCAGTCTTCGGGAGCCAGCTTGCGCCCGTCGCGCTCGGCACGGATGCGGCCATATTCGGCAATCCCCTCACGAGCGAGGGCGGTGGCCTGTTCGCGGGTCATGACTGAGGAAAACGCCTTGAACAGACAGGCCTGAGAGCGGGCCCGATCCTGCATGGCCCCACGAACACGCCGGACAACTTCGGGATTCCATTCCATGAAACTTCTCCTGTTATCATAAAAGGTTTCACATCTTCTCCGTGTAACCGGACATTTTTTCCAATGCGATTTTTGTGCCATAGGGGGCATAGCCCCTATCTCACCATTGTTACCGCCTTTTTCTCATGACAAGCCCATTATTCTCACTCAAAACGCCTTTTCTCGCATCTCATCGAGAAAAAATTCTCACACGATGAAAAATTCAACGCCGCTTTTTATTTTATCCTTCTTTTTTAATGGAGTATGTCGTAATCCCCTCTTAAGCCCACGCTTGTGTCCCTGTTTTCCACAACGTTTCTTCCCTGCGGCCCCATAAAAAAAATGCCCCTTCCGGCGGGCCGGAAAGAGCGGGTTTTCCCATCATGTTGTTTCACGAGAGACCGGAAAGGGCCTCCGCCTTCATCGCAGGCGGCATTCGGAACCCCTCACGGCACGGGAGAAGGATCGGAAGGGCCCGTGGAAATCCTGTTCCGGCCCGTGCGCTTGGCATGGTAGAGAAAGGCGTCGGCGCGCCGGGCGGCACGCTGGATTTCCGCCCGGCACTCCTGCGCGGCGTCCCCTCCCCGGGTCTTCGCTCCCATGCGCAGCTCGGTCACACCAAGGCTGATGGTGATCGGGATTTCCTCTCCTCCCGCCGCAAAGGGCTTCTCCTCCACCTTCTTGCGCAAACGTTCGGCAATGAGCGCCGCCCGGTTCACATCCGTGTCGTAGAGCATGATCAGGAACTCCTCGCCCCCGTATCGGCTACAGACATCCTCCATCCGCAGGGCATCAAGGAGGCGCTGCGCGACGCCGCGCAGTATCTCGTCCCCCGCATCGTGCCCGTAGGTATCATTAATCATCTTGAACCTGTCGATGTCCGCCAGAACGAAGGACAAAACCCCGCCCTTGCGCCGCGCCCGCGCATAGCTTTTTTCCACGAGTGAATGAAAGCCGCGCCGGTTCACCAGCCCGGTCAGCATGTCCGTGAGGGAAAGGCTACGGTACTTGTCCACAAGCCTGCGCCCTTCCTGCAAATTCTTGCCGATCAGCTCAAAATAGATTGAAAGCTCGCCGAGACGGGAGAGTTCAAGTTCGCCCTCCCCCTGAGCCAGCTTCTTGATGGCCTTTTCGATGCCCCGGAGCATCTCGATTATGGATCGCAGGTAGGCGGCGATGCAGCCGCACGAGCCCACCTGTACGTCCAGCTTTCCGCTGGAAAGGGCTTTCATGGCCTGCCGCAATTCATAGATTTGCTGGCACAGGGCCCGCACCTCCGTGTCTTCGGCCGGGATATCGTCCAGAATACCCACCGGACAATCCCTGTGGTTCACGATTCTGGAAATGATATCAAGAAGGTCGGGTAACGGAAGGGTCGAACGCATCCTGGGTTCCTCCTTCATTGAAAGGCCGGAAGCGGGCATGAAGGGGAAGCGGCGGAGCGGGCTTCCGCAAGGACGCGGCAGGCGGCATCGCTGCGCTCCCGGCGTTTGCCGTGCTCCCCGGCCTCCCCTGGCCCGGGCGCAGAGCGCCGCCTTGTGCGGACTCCGGGCCCGGAGACAGGGGTGCCTCCGGCAAGCTCCGAGAAAGAGGGGCGCGCCTGTGGCCCGCGCGTCCCCCTCGGCATCAGCGGCCCCCTTCCGATCCGGACGGGGCTTCGTACAACGTCTTGCCGTCCACCTGAAGCTCGGGCAGCAGATCGCCCGCCAGCGCGTACAGACGGTAGGCCCCCACAATGACGTTGCCGCTGGCCGTGGCGTGCTGGGTGGAGGAGTTGAAAAGTTCGTTTTCGGCATCCAGCACGTCAAGCAGACTCCGCTGGCCCAGATTGAATTGGTCAAGATAGGCGTCGCGGGTCTGCGTATTGTAGACGATGGCTTCCGCATAGTACTTGCGGGTTTCGATGCTCGCCCGGTAACGGGTCCACGTATCGCTGATCTGCTGGCTCAGATCGTCCATGAAGTTATAGGCGGTTTCCCGGCTCTGGCGGATGCGCGACTCGGCGGCTTCCACCTCGGCCTTGTCAGCGCCGCTGTTGAAGATGTTCCAGCGCATGGTCGCCATGATGTCAAAGCTCGACTCGTACTGGTTGCCGCGCCCCGAACGGTCGGAGTAGTTGGGGCCGACTTCCAGATTGATCCGGGGATGATACGTGGACTGCGCGAGTTCCTTATCGCCGCGCGCGGCCTTGATGTCGGCGAGATAAGCCTTCATCTTGGGATTGTCCTCCCGCGCCTTCAGGAGCACGCCGTCCATGTCGCCGAACATGCCCGCGGGCAGCGGCACCTCTTCAAGGGCGGCGGGGATGGGCTTTCCGGTCAGGCGGATATAGTTGGCTTCCGCTTCCCGCAAGGAGGCCTGCGCGTCCGTCAGCGTGGAGCGGGCGCGGGCGAGACGGCCCTGCGTCTGGGTAAGGTCAGCGGAAGACGAAGCGCCCATCGCAAGGCGGTCCTCCTGCGAGGCGAGGATCGCGAGGTGCTGCTCCACATTTTCCTCCGCCAGCCGGAGGATTTCGCGGCGGCGGAGCAGGTCCACATGGGCGATGATCGCATCGAGTGCAAAGCTCGTGGCGTTGTCCAGCACCCGGTATGTCATGGAATCCACGGTGGCTTCCCCGCTGCGGACGCGGCTGCGGGTGGCGAAGCCGTCCCAGAGGGGCTGGGTGAGCGTCAGGCCCACGCCGCTTGCACCGTAGAGGCCCGTATCGGTCCCATAGGAACGGGTGGTGGAATCGCTGACCTGATTGGCCCCGAAGCGGCCCGTAGCGTCAAGGCTCGGTCCCCATCCCGCCTTGGCCCGGCGCAGCTCATGCCGCACCACGTCAAGATTGTCCTGAACAATCTTCAATCCCCGGTGATTGTGCAGCGTCGCCAGAACCGTTTCCCGAAGGGACACCGTTTCCGACTGAGGCTGCGTCTCCAGCATCTGCGCGATCCGGGCCGCCGAAGCGTCCGGCGTGCGGGTCATATCCACGGCCTGCCCGGGCTGCTGCTGCGGCACATCGGGCCGCGGCGTCGCGCAACCCGCGCAAACGAGAGCCAAAGCCATAATCCACACTTTTTTCGTCATCCCTCTCTCCTTACAAGCGTCATGCGCTCTTTATGGTTCACATGCCGACGCCTCGCTCCGAGCCATCCCTGATAGGACTGAAGCAAGCGATCCCGGTTTTCCGGCATGGTACGCGCAAGGCTGTACCCCTCCGTTACGAAGCGGCGCGCGGCCTCCCCGGTTTTCCTCAACAAGCCCCCCTCATCGAGCAGTTCCGCAATGCGGGCCGCCGTGGACGCGGGGGAATGGAAATCGCACGCAAAACCGTTCCTTCCGTCGAGGATGACCTCACCGACGGGCCCCGTGCCGGGCGCCAGCACCGGACAGCCGCAGCTCATGCTTTCGAGCAGGCCCGTGGGAAGCAAAGGAAGGGAGGCTATATGCACGTACAGCGAGGAAGCGCGCAGCACCCGGCGGTAGAAATCCGGCGAGGAAAAACCGTGCAGGCTGACCTGCCCGCCTCCCCACTGCGTCGCCTCTTCCCGCAGGGCCGCCAGCCGTTCCCGCCTGAGGCCGGACGCAAGGACCACGATGCGGCAGGCGGGGCGAATGGGCAGCAAGGCCCTGATGGTTTCAGCCAGCCGGGACCATTCGGGCGGCGCTTCCAGTCCGTGTGCGGAAAACGTCACCGACTCCGCCTCGGCAGGGCCTGCGGAATCCGGAGAAAAGAAATCCGTATCCACGCACTGGGGCAGAACCTCCATGTTTTTCCTCAACCACGCGGGAAACTGCTTCCGTTGCCATTCCGTCGGGACCACGGCCAGATCGCAGTCCACAAGGCCGTGCACCTGCAAGAGGTTGCGCACCCGCTGCGGCGTCCCTCCCAGCCCTTCCGGGCCTTCCGGGCCGCCGCCTTGCGGTGCGTAGGTTTCCGCGTGCGCCACCAAAAAACTGTCGGGAAAGATATCACGGAGAAAGAGGCTGTTCCCCATGACCGCGGTGGCGCAGACCATATCGGGGATGAATCCCGCCCCCTTCAGACTGCGAAGGGCCTGAGCGGTCATGCTCCCGCGCAGATAGGCCATTTGGAGATCGCGCCCGGCATCGCGCAGGGGCGATTGAGGGCCTTGAACAACCTTCATTTTCGGGGTGCCAAGCCCCATGCGCCGCACGCCGGGGATGAGCAGGTCGCGCCTGCCGTATTCCGAGGCGAAGACGACCACGTTCTCCGGCAGGGCCGCAAAGCTTTCGGCCAGATACCGAAATGGCCCCGGAAAGGCATAATGCAGGAAGAGAATACGCATGAGCGGCACCATCCCGGAGGGATCGGACGATCCCTCCGGGCACGCTGAAGGTTAGCCGTTACTGTTTTCCATTACGGCCTTCTGCACGAGAATGGCCGTATCCTGTTCAGCGGTGTTGTGGTGGTATTCCACGTATTCGACGTTGTTGATGGTGACGGTCGTCTCCTGTGGCGTCCAAGTGTCGCCCATATCGACCGTCCCGTCCTCGTGGAGTGTGATTCCGAGCTTTTCGGCAAGGCTGTCCATATCGGTCAGGGCAAGGACGCTCTGATCCGTGGTGTCGACGATGAACTCGATGCCGTGTATCTCGATGCCGGACTTTTCCGCACCGTTTTGGTCAAGCAGGGTATCCATGACGTTCTCGCCGACGAGGAAGTCCAGCCCGTCGCCGCCGTCCACAAGGATGTCGTGGGCGTCGTACCTGATGATGTCGTTCCCGGAACCGCCATAGATTCTGTCGGCTCCTTCTCCGCCATCAAGGTAGTCGTTTCCGGCTCCGCCGAAGATAATGTCGTCGCCCTGGTCGCCGAAGAGCCTGTCATCCCCGGTGCCGCCGTAGAGCGTATCGTTCCCGGCCCCACCATGAATGATATCGTTGCCCTCCTGACCAAAGATGATGTCGTCATGGGCGCTGCCCGTAATGATATCGTCGCCCCCGGTGCGCCCGGTCAGATCATCCAGCGTCACGCCGACGGCGGGCGTGCCGTCCTCGTTCAGGACCTTGCCGTCCATATCCACAAGGTAGAATGCACCTCCAGCGTCCATGCGGGTTTCATATCCCAACTGCACATGGTGCTGGAGCATGTAGTCGACGCTGTCCTGATGCGTCCAATCGGCGTAGTCGGTACCATCAAGCTCGCCGTTCCCGGCGGCCTTTTCCAGCCACGCGAACAACCCGGAGCCGGAACCGTAATCGGGGAGATCGTCAGGCAACTTGATTCCGGCCTCAGCCGCCGCTGCGGTCAGGGCAAAAAGCAAGCCGTCCGTATTCATCACGTCGCCGTAGATGATGGCCGAGGATGTGGAGTCATCCGCCGTAATGCTATCGGAACCTGCGCCGGACAGCGCCGGAGGCGTGAAGCCGCTTTCAAAGGCGGCCTCCAGGCCGTTGGCATCCGTTACCTGTGTGGCGTTGCCGCCGCCGAGTACTGGGACTTCTGTCATCGTGTACACCGGAGTTTCGTCGATATCGACCGATGTCCAGTCATTCTTACGACCATATCCCCAGCTATTATTCTGCTGACTATACGTAATCTTCTGATACGAGCCGTTGGGCTGTTCAATGTAGTAGCTTTCCCTCGTATTAAGGTCGCCAGCTACCTGCTCATAAACCTTTTGGGTAGGCTGCCAGTGGCTTGGATTCTTGTCGCCGTAATACAGATACCCGTCAGCGGCCTGATTACCGAATACACCGTCCACCTTGTTGCCGGTGTTATCCAGCATGGCCAGCGTCTTCATAGCCTCGTCATCAAGATCCTTGCCGAAGCCGATGGCGTTGACCTGCATGTTGGCGGCTGAACCAAGAAGTTCCTGATAGCCGTTCCAAGCGCCCTGTACATCAGACAGCTTGGCATAGTTACCGCCGCCTTCAGAATTAATGCCATGGTATGTCGGTACGCCATCAGACAGGAAATACGTGATATTCCCCGTGGCCTTGGAAGTATCAGTATCCAACCCCTCGAACCAACTGGCGGCATTCTTGAATCCCGCCTCGTAGTTCGTGCCGCCATCTGCATCAAGCTTGCCCAACCTGGCCGTGAAGTTTTGCTGGAAGTCCTCATAGTTAGTATAGGTCTTCCCGTTGAATACGTACTTTTCACCGCCCGCAGTCTTAGTGATGGACACTTCGATGATTGACTCGGAGCGACTCTCAAACGGCGCTATCGCCACATTGACGGTACCGACGAAATCGCCTTCATGAATACTGTTCTTGATGAAGTTCTCGATGCTTTGCGTCGCCACATCCAGACGGGTTAACTTACCGGAGACCTTCTCATCCATGCTCCCGGACGTATCCAATATGAAGCATACGTTATAGTTGGCTTCAGCCGACTGGCCTTCCACCACGCCGCCCGTATCCCCGGCAACGATGTTCCCAGCCACGCCGTCGCCACCGGTGACGTGAATAGTGTCATCGCTGTTGCCGATGAGTTCACCACCCTCCGTCGTCGTCTGTTCCCGCACTTCCAGCGGAATGGAAACGGAAGTTTCGGCGGTATCACCGTCACCGTCGCGGGTTTCGAACTTCAGCTCGAACTCGTTGGACGTTCCTTCCCCATTCTGAACCCGGAACTCTTCATACTGTTCCATGGTCCAGTTGCCGTCCTTGTCCAACGTGGCGGAGAAAAGAACATCGCCCGCCTTCTCCCCTTCACCACTCAACGTAGCCGTGAGGATGGAATCGCCCGTGGACCCCTGGGTCACCTCAAGCGTAGCAGTGTATTCCTTGCCGTCGATGGAGACAGTGTAGCTCTCGCCGGTCTCATGGCCGAAAACGGCATTCTCGTAACCCTCAGCGAATCCGTCCGCGCCGCTTTCGCCCGTCACCGTGCCCGTCGTAACGATGAGCGGATTGTTCGGCTTGGTGATGAAGTCGAAGCCCTGAATGACAAAATCGCTGCTCTCATTACGATACTCATCGGTCTTGTTATCGACAGAGGAAATCACCACCTTGTCGAAACCTTGGGCCACCACATCCGATGTTTCCAGCGTGAACTCGCCCGTGGTACTGTTACCTTCAACCAGTACGCTGGCGACCAGCTCACCGTCCCGATAGAAGTTGACCAGCGCCTTTTCGGATACATGATCATCCGTCTGTCCAGAAGCCCCAGCCTCGCCGTTATAAAACGCGCCGAAGTTGATGGTCATGCCATAAGCGAGCTTGCCACCCAAATCGATGACGACTCCTTCACTGTAAGTGCCGTCACTGGACACGCCTATTTCCTGATTATGTGCGCCTCCATCGACAGTAAGGCCGTGGTCGTTCACCTTTTCATTCGTATTATACTGACTATAACTTAACTTATAACTCTTATCGTCAATATCGCTGACGACCGGCTTGCCGTCCGTATCATAAATAACCTTGCCCTGAGCGTCGGTTTCATAGGTCACCTTGGCGGCGCTGATACTTACCTGACCATCCCACCAGCTTGTCTTCACAGACTGCCCTGACGTGCCTTCCGTAAAGGAAATGGTCTGATCGACATCATTGAGATTGTTGCCGAAATCGCCGGGAGTAACGGAGGTCGAGATATCGTCGGCGCTGATCGTCGGCACGTCGTCGACCACATCCACGTTGACGGTCACGTCGTAGGTGT
>OFEY01000565.1_pt1 | contig 31007 bp, 30 predicted proteins | sample 1521251 | NCBI WGS metagenome assembly OFEY01 (sample SAMEA3504100, study PRJEB24116) | mouse gut metagenome | biome: mouse gut; feature: mouse-associated habitat; material: faeces | place: Denmark | collected 2011
CCGCCCGCGCCGCCCCCGCCGATCTCAGGCACACCGCCATGAAAAACGCCAGGGCGCACCCCGCGTCCCCCAGCCCCCGCGCCCTGCCCCCAGCCTGCGCCCTGCGTCCCGTTTTCCCGCCCATTTCCCCGCGCCTCCCTTTCCTTCTGTTCCCTTTCCCAACCGCCCGCCCCGTCCCCAGCCGGGCATTTGGGAAAAGGAGGGGGCCCTGCCCCCTCCTTCCCGTTGCTGCGCGCGCCCCGCCGCCCCTTCCGGGCCGTCCGGCCGCGCTTTTCAGGTATTTAGAACTCCACCTTGATGCCCGCGGTGTTCTTCAGCGCCTTGCCGCCCGCCTGGATGGAGAAGCCCACGCTGTTGTCGCTGTTCTCCGCGGTGATCCGAACGCTGCCGAAGCTGGCGAACTCGTTGCTCAGTACCTCGTTGGGGATGGTGATCGTAACCACGCTGCTCTTGATCGTCAGGTCCGCGCCCGTCTCCTTCGCCAGCGCGGTCAGCGCCTGCGCCGGGAAGCTCACGTCGATCTTCGTCGCGCCCTCTGCCTTGATCTCCAGGGTGATCACGCCGTCCTTCACCTGGTCAGCCAGGCTCTCCACGGCCTTCGCGTTCAGCGCCACAGTCGCCTTGCCGCCCACCACAGTCGCCTCGATGGCGCCGTCGATGGTGTCGTTCACGCGCACTGTGGTGTCCTCGTACACGTTGTAGTACCCGCCGTTGCTGCCGGTGGCGCTGGCCGCCAGGATGGTCACGGGCACCATGGCCAGGACCATGACCAGGACCAGCAGCTTCGCGATGGTTTGCTTTTTCATAATTGCATTACTCCTAACTGTTTCATTTTTTTGGTTTCATGTGCGGCTGCGCTTTTGCCGCAGGTGCGCCCTATCCTCCCGGGGGGCCGCGCACCAACAAGCTGCGCAGAAGCCCCGCACGGTTGAGGAATCCCCGCTTCCCGCCCATGGCTCTCACCTCCTTTCAAGGCTTTCCCAGGTACCCCCTCATTTCTTCAGGTCCCGGTACAAAAATGTCATGATCTGCCCCCGCGTGCAGATGTTTTCCGGCCCGAACGTGTTCGCCGTCATCCCGTTCGTCACCCCGCGGCCCACCGCCCACGCCACCGCCTGCGCGTACGCCGCGTCTGCCGCCACGTCCGTAAACCCGCTCCCCTGCGCCGCCGGGCTCCCCGCCAGCTTCCACAGGTACGTCATCGCCGTCCCCCGCGTGCACGGCGCGTCCGGGTCCAGCCGCTCCCCTGCCGCCAGCCCCTGCTCCTTCGCCCACGCCGCCGCCTTGTAGTAGTACGCCCCTTCCTTCACGTCCGCGTACTGCCCCGCGCCGCCGCCGGCCTCCGGCTCCCCTTTCGCGCGCCACAGGAACGTTATGATCTCCGCCGTCGTGCACTTCCGGTCCGGCGAGAACACCCCCGGGCTTGTCCCCTTCGTGATCTTCTCCCCCACGGACCAGTCGATCGCCTCCGCGTACGGCGAGCTGGCCAGCACGTCCCCAAAGCCCCCCACCGTCTTGTTCAGCATCCCGTACTGCCCGTTCCGGCGCACCACCGCCGTGTCCCCGCGGAATTCCGTCACCAGGTCGTACTCCAGCGGCACCGCCACCTTCCCCGCCTTGTCGATGAACCCCCATTTCCCGTCCTTTTCCACTGCCGCCAGGCCCTCACGGAAGTCCGCCCCGTGCCCGTACGCCGGCGCCACCGCTTCCTTCCCCGTCCTGTCGACGTAGCCGTATTTCCCCCCGCTCTTCACCGCCGCCAGGCCCTCCGAGAAGCTGCCCGCCGACGTGTACTTCGCCGCCACCACCGTGGCCCCCGTCCCGTCGATGTAACCCCACTTCCCGTTCTCCTTCACCGCGGCCAGCCCTTCCGAGAAGTTCCCCGCCGCCTCATACCGCGCCGGCACCGCTTCCCCTCCGTCCTTCCCGATGTACCCCCATTTCCCGTCCCGGCACACCCGCGCCAGCCCGTCCCGGTACGGCCCTACCGTCTCATATTCCATGGGCGCCACCACGGCCCCCGTCCTGTCGATCACGCCCCATTTCCCGTCCTTCTTTACCGCGGCCACACCCTCCGCGTAGCTCAGCCCGCGCTCGTACTCCAGCGCCACGGCCTCCCTCCCGCTCCCGTCGATGTAGCCCCATTTCCCGTCCTTATGTACCAGCGCCAGCCCGTCCGCCGTGAACCCGTAGCCCCCGTCGTACTCCACCGCCGCCACCGTCTTCCCGGTCCTGTCGATGTACCCCCACTTCTTCCCGTCGCTCACCATCGCGTACCCGCCGCTGAACCCATACACATATTCATACCGCGCGGGCACCACCATTGTCCCGGACCTGTCGATGAACCCGTACTTGCCCCCGCGGCCCACCGCCGCCAGGCCCTCGGAAAAGCTCCCCGCCTCCTCATACTCCAGCGCTATGGCCACTTTCCCGCTCCCGTCGATGTACCCCGACCTGCCGTCCTTCCCCACCGCCGCCAGCCCTTCGCTGTACTCCAGCGCGTACTCGTACTCCGCCGCCACTACCATACGGCCCCGCCAGTCCACGTACCCCCATTTGCCCCCCTTGTTCACCGCCGTCAGCGGCGTCCCCGCGTTCTGCGCCCCCTCCAGCGTCGCCTCCCGCTCCAGCCACGCCGGCGTATACGTCCGCGCCGCGTACCCAGGCGCCGCCAGCACAAGCGCCAGCGCCCCCGCAACCATCATGCTTACCAGCTTCTTTTTCATCCTTTTCCTCCCCTTTCAGCCCGCGCCGCCTGCCGCCCGCGGCATCTGCCCCGCCGCCCAGGCCGCCTGCGCCTCTTCCAACGTCAGCTTCTTCTCCAGGTACCCCTGGTACAGCCCGCACAGAACCCCTGCCTCCCCAAACGCCACCTGCCGCCCCTTGTCCAGCCACAGCGCCTTGTTGCACAGCTCCCCCACCTGCTGGACCGAGTGGCTCACCAGGATCGTCGTCGCCCCGCCTCCCATGATCTCCCGCATCTTCGCCTCGCTCTTCTTCCGGAACGCCCCGTCCCCCACCGACAGTACCTCGTCCAGGATCAGGATGTCCGGCTCCACCAGCGACGCGATGGAAAACGCCAGCCGCGACTTCATCCCTGACGACAGCTGCTTGAACGGCCGGTCCTCAAACTCCTCCAGCTCCGCAAACTCGATGATCCGCCCGTACGTCTCGTCCATGAATTTCCGCGTGTACCCCAGCATCGCCCCACGCAGGTATGCGTTCTCCTTCACCGTCAGCTCCCCGTCGAACCCGCTGGCCAGCTCCAGCAGCGCCGCGATGCTCCCACGCCGCACCACCCGCCCCTTCGTCGGCTCCATGATCCCCGTTACCGCCTTCAGCAGCGTCGATTTACCCGCCCCGTTCGTCCCGATGATCCCCAGCATGTCCCCTTTTTCCAGGCTGAAGCTGATGTTTCGGTCCGCCCAGAACTCCCGTACCCGGTACTCCCCCTTTATCCTCCGCAGCACGTACTCCTTCAGTCCGATCTCCTTGAAATCCCCCGTCATGTACCGGATTGATACGTTTTCTACTTCCAATACCGCCATGGCGCCCTCCGCTTACACATAGTACAAAAACCGGGTGTTGTACTTCTTGTACATCCAGCACCCCAGCCCCACCACTATTGCCACGTCCGCCGCCATCAGCAGGTGGAACCACACCGTCGGGATGGTCGCCTCTATCACGATCTTCCGAAAATACCGGATAAACAGGTACACCGGGTTGAGCAGGAACAGGCACTGCACCTCCTCACTGTACTTGTCTATCGTGTAAAATATCGCCGACATGTACATCAATAGCATGGTGAACACCGACCACAGGTACTGGATGTCCCGGAAAAACACAAACAGCGCCGACAGCACCAGCCCCACCCCGATGTTGAACAGCACCAGGCATATGATGGGGTACGCCAGCAGGATGAATTTCCATGTGAACGTGATCCGGTCCACCACGCAGAACACCAAAAACACACACAGCGTCAGACCAAAATTGATCAGCGTCTGCACGTTCTTCGACAGCAGGAACAGGTACTTCGGCACGTTCACCTTCGTGAAGATGGACGCGTTCCCCATCAGCGACGTCATCCCCTGGCTTGTCGACTCGCTGAAGTACGAGAATACCAGGTTCCCGCAGAACAGGTACGTCGTAAAGTGCGGCGTCGTCCGCCCGAAAAACTGCGTAAACACCAGCTTCATCACCAGCAGCGTCAGCAGCGGCGACAATACGCTCCACACCATCCCCAGTACCGTCCGCTTGTATTTCTTCTTGAAGTCCCGCTTCACAAGCTCTTCAAATAGAAATTCGTTCTGCCTCAGCTTTTGTATCATAGAAAACTCCACTTATCCTCAGCCATACATTTCCTCGTAATAGGACTGGTAGCTTCCTGAAACGATGCGCGCCATCCAATCCCGGTGCTCCAGATACCACTGGATTGTCCGCGCCATTCCATCCTGGAAGGAATACGCCGGCTTCCATCCCAGCTGCGCCGTAATTTTTGTGTTATCAATGGCATAACGCCGGTCATGTCCCATTCTGTCCGGAACATGGGTAATCAGATTTTCACCTTTTCCCAGTTCTTTCGTTATGAGCCTCACAATTTCCAGGTTTGCCCGTTCATTGTTTCCGCCCACATTGTAAATCTCCCCCACGCCCCCCTTTTCCAGCACAGCGCAAATCGCCGAACAATGATCCTCCACATACAGCCAGTCCCGAACCTGCAACCCGTCGCCGTAAACGGGAAGCGGCCTGTCCTCCAGGCAGTTGTTCAGCATGAGGGGAATCAGCTTTTCGGGAAATTGGTACGGTCCATAGTTGTTGGAACAGCGCGTGATATTTGCCGGAAGCCCATAGGTCTCATAATAGGCGCGGACAATCAGGTCGGCGCCGGCCTTTGACGCCGCGTAGGGGCTGTTTGGCGCCAGCGGCGTCGTCTCCGCAAACTGCCCTGTTTTCCCAAGCGCCCCATACACCTCGTCGGTAGACACTTGTAAAAACCGCACTCCCTCTTTGTACTCCCGGGAGCGTCTATCCTGGGGGGCAACCTTCCAGTGCCCTTTCGCGGCGTCAAGCAGGGCCTGTGTGCCAAGCACGTTTGTCGCTAAAAATATCTCCGGGTCAACAATGCTTCGGTCCACATGGCTTTCCGCCGCAAAATTGACCACCGTATCAATTCCATATTCCGAAAAAACCCTATCCAGCAGGGCGCGGTCCCGGATGTCCCCCTTCACAAAAGTATAGCGCAAATCCCCTGAAACGCAAGCTAAATTTTCCAGATTCCCCGCATAGGTCAGCGCGTCAAGATTTACCAGCCTCACATCCGGGTAACGCCGCAGGACGTAATGGATAAAGTTGGAGCCCGGCCCCGCCGGTGACGAGAATTGTGTTCATAGCTGCGTCTCCTCCGCAATCCTCATGAGATATTTTCCGTACTCTGTCTTTAGCATAGGCTGGGCCAGGGCGATCAGCTGCCCCCTGGTGATATAGCCGCGGCGGTATGCAATCTCCTCAATGCAGGAGATATACAGCCCCTGCCTGCGCTGGATAATGGAGACAAAGTCGGCCGCCTCCAGCAGTCCCTCATGGGTCCCCGTGTCAAGCCAGGTCATCCCCCGCCCAAACGGCTCAACCCTCAGCTTTCCTTTCCGAAGATACCATTCGTTGATTGCCGTAATTTCCAGCTCTCCCCGGGGGGATGGCTGAATCCCTTTTGCGATTTCAACCACCTGTCCATCGTAAAAGTAGAGGCCCGGCACCGCGTAATTTGATTTTGGATTGGCCGGTTTTTCCTCAATTGAAATCACATTGCCCTCAGAATCAAACTCAACCACACCAAATTCACTGGGATTTTGAACCGGGTAGCCGAATATCGTCGCGCCGTCCGTATTGGCGCACGCCTTTTCCAGCACATAAGTAAAGCCCCTGGCATAAAACACATTGTCCCCCAGCACCAGGGCAACCCGGTCGCCGTTGATGAAGTGCTCCCCGATCAGAAACGCCTCCGCTATCCCCTTGGGGTAGAGCTGCTCGGCGTATGTGATCCGCAGCCCCAGCTGGCTCCCATCCCCCAGCAGCGTCATAAACGACGGGATGTCCCGCGGCGTCGAGATAATCAGGATTTCCCGGATCCCCGCCAGCATTAGCGTGGACAGCGGGTAATAGATCATCGGCTTGTCGTAGATTGCCAGCATTTGCTTAGACACCGCCCGGGTCAGCGGGTACAACCGCGTCCCCGTACCCCCCGCTAATATGATGCCTTTCATCCTCATCCCTCTCTCAATATCAATACCCGTCAGATGATCCCGCCGTATTCAGGCCGTGGTCCTCGCCATACCGGCAAATCAGCCGCGCAACCGTTTCCACGTCCGCATCTGTCAGCGACTGGTGCAGCGGGAGGCACAGCGTGTTATACGCCGCATAGTCGGCGTTGGGGAAGTTGTCCTCTATCCCATAGTGCTTGACCAGATGGAGCGGGAAATATCGGAAGGTCGTGTATACGTTATGCTCCCGCAGATACTTCGCCAGCAAATCCCGGTGGCCCCCCACAACCTGGACATGGTAAAAATAGTAGGAAGACGTGCAATAGTCCGGGATGTCCGGCGGGGTATCCAGCCAGTCCAGCCCTTTGAGCAGACGGTCATATGTCTCGTGGATCTCCTTCCGCCGCGCAATGAAGCCACGCAGTTTCTTCAGCTGTTCCACCGCCATCGCCGCAGTGATGTCATTCATAATCGCGCGGTGGCCAAAAGAGGAAATGTCATATTCCCACCATTTCTGATCCACGCTGTTGGAGTAGCCGCTTTTGCTCTCCAGGCCAAAATACAGCCACTTCTCCGCCTGCTCTTTCAGTGCGGGATCTTTGAAGTAGAGCATGGAGCCGTCCCCGCAGACCAGAATTTTCATGGCGTCAAACGACCACATGCCCATGTCGCCGATGGTGCCGCACGCTTGTCCCTTATAAGTGGAGGCAACCGAGCAGGCGCTGTCCTCAATGACCGCCAGGGCATGCTTCTTTGCCAGGGCCATAATCTCATCCATCTCGCACGGCACGCCGCCGTAGTGCAGCAGCAGGATGGCCTTGGTGTTCGGCGTGATTTTCGGCTCGATGTCGCACGCCCTGACGTTCAGCGTCCGCCGGTCCACGTCGCACAGCACCAGCTTTGCCCCGCAGGCGCACACCGCATTCCCCGCGCCCACAAAGCTGATGGTGGGCATGATAACCTCGTCGCCCGGGCCGATGCCAAACATGTGCATGGAGGAGAACAGCCCCTCGCTGCAGCAGTTCGTGGTAAACACATGCTCGCGGCCAACGTTTAGATGGCCGGCAAAGCCCTCCTCAAATTCCCCGTTGATTTTCCCCTTGCCCAGCCAATTGGATTCAAAAACACCCTTAATCCTCTCCAGTTCTTCCGCCCCAAGGGAGGGCTGAAACACATCGATCATATTGATCTGTCCTTTCTTTTTCAGTATTCAATCAGCCGTCCGTGACGTCGTATTCCGTCAGCAGCCGCCTGCATTCCTCCTGGGAATTAAACATCATGACGTCAATGATGGAAAGGTTCGGAACAAACTCATTTTTTAACTGCGGATAAGTAATTTCCCGCATTTTGGGGAAGCACAGCTTGATCCCCGCCTGGGTAAACTCGTCCCGGTGGGGCACATACAGCGGAATGCCGCTGACGGAGTTGTAATACTCGGCGGCCCCCAGCAGCTTACAGATGGCGATTACCTTTCTTTCGGCTTTTAGGGAAGAGTCCTTGTCCAGTTCGGACGATAAGAGCAGCTCTGTTGTGATGCCCAAATATGCGCCGACTATTTGGAACGCACAATATAAGTACCTCGCCAAATTGGGCTCCTTCTGGCTGATGACAGCCTGAAGCAGCGGCGCTACTTGGGTATAGTAAGGCGCCTTGGAATAACACATTTCCAGCGTGCGAAGCAGCTTCGCCTGTATTCTGAAATCCGTATTGACTTGAATCTCGTTGATGTGCTTATTGGGGGTGGCCCCGGACAAAATTAAGTTGATCGTATGGGCTGAACCGTTCATTAAAATCGCGTTGCGGTTAATTCGTCCGCCTTTGATAAAATTAACGTCGTCATACACAACATATCGGTCAACCGCGTTCATCAGCTGCCAGTAGCCCAGATAGGGGAAAAAATACGGCTGCATGATTCCAACTTTCATAAAAGGTCACCTTACACTTTAAAATTACAGTCGCACCCGGTCAGAAAGGGCGCGGCGGCGTCCTTTTCCGACATCACCGGGGTCATACCCTGGGGCCACTGAATGCCGATCTCCGGGTCGTCATAGCGGATGGTGCGCTCGTCCTGCTTGGAATAGATATTGTCCACCTTGTAGGCGACCTCGCAGTTCTCCTCCATCGTCACAAACGCATGCCCAAAGCCCCGGGGTATAAACAGCTGCTTCTTGTTTTCCGTCGACAGCTCCACGCAGACCCACTTCAAATAGGTGTCCGAGCCCTTCCGCAGATCCACGGCGTAGTCCAAAATCCGTCCGCGAATGCACCGCACCAGCTTGGACTGCGCCGTTGGATCGTTTTGGAAATGGATCCCCCGCAGGGTATGCTTGGGGATGGAAAGAGAGTGGTTGTCCTGGATGAATTCCATATCCAGCCCCAGCGCCTCGAACGCCTGCTTGTTGTAGGATTCGTAAAACCAGCCGCGGCGATCCTGGAACACCTGCGGCAGAAGGATCGCCACGCCGGGCAGTTGCGTATTAATGACTTCCATTCGTCATTCACTCCTGACTGTGACTTGAAGTTTACGTTCCTTATGGGCGCGGTATAGCCGCGTAATCAGTTCAAGCGTATAAACGCACGCAAGGGCCGAGGCCACCGAAAGGGCCAAAAGAATCCATATCTGGCTGCGGAACGGGATCGGTATCTTCCATCGGCCCAGTATCTGCGCCCATTTTAAATGCGTGAGGTACAAAGCGAGGCTGAAGCTGCCCACCCAGCGCAGCTGGAGCTTTTCAGAAAGCCCGCTGGTAAGCGTAATCCCGCTGAAGGACAGGGAGACGCCCACCGCCAGGAGGAAAATAGAGATAAAATCCATGTAAGACCTATAAAACAACTTGGAGTTTACGATGACAAGACAAAAAGTGCCCACTTCCGCAATGGTCGCCAAAAGGCGCGTCAGCCGTCCCACTTGCTTCCCCTTTAACCACTGCGCAGCAGAAAAACAGACGCAGCCGACGCAGATCTCGGCGATGCCCCGCAAAAGCCCCAGGCAGATTCCGTATCTGAATGTAAGGGCAAACCCGCATTGCCCATATACCTGTGCAAACCAGCCCAGAATAAAAACCGAGAGCAGCGGCGCTATCATGGTCTGGAACGCGTCATAAAACTTCCGAATCAGGGGATACAGCAGCGCCATGGCCAGAATCATTGCGAACAGATACCAAGAAGCAGGGACTGCATGTGTAACCGCCTCTCCCCGCAGCCCGGTGGCGCGGAGGAACAGGACGTCCCATAAAAACCAGACATAGTCCAACGGATTGATTTCTTCAGCCACCCGCGGCAAAAGGAGCTCCGCAACGTTCCCAAGAACCAAGGCAAACAGATAGGTCGGGCAGATCGTCTTGAGCTTCTTGAACAGGAATCCTCGGATATCGCTCCAAAAGTTCTGGGGGGGGGGTAGATGCCGATTTTGCCATTAAATACCCGGAAATAATAAAGAAGAATTCAACGCCAATATTTGCTGACCTAGTCAGCTCAACCTCTGTGGAATACCACGGCAGATAGGTAGAGTGGCAAATTACAATCAGGAACGCAAAAATAAGCCGCCAAATCTCAATCATCACGTTTCTCTGCTTCATTTCTTCATCCACCCTTCCGCACGGGCGCCGAATAGGGGCTCAATGTCGTCCGTCCCCCCGACGCGTTGCAGGTCCGCACGCTGTATTCCGCCGGGCCGTCAAATTCCTCTTCCACGGTATACGACAGCGTAATAGACGGAACCGCCTTCACCAGGGACCAGTCCCCGTTTACGGGCCGTTGATAGATGCGGTAGCTGGTGGCGTAGTCCACCGCGTTCCAGGTGAGGGAAACAGCGCCGTCCTCCAGCGTTTGGGCCTGAATCTGCGGCGCTTCCAGCTCCACCGTCACAACATGGTTGGCGTAATAATACAGCCCGCACAGCAGAGCGGTCAGCAAAGCCCAGCTCAGCGCGCACTTGGCCGCGCTCTTTTGGATCTCCCCCATTCAAATCGCCCCTCCCGGAAAATTGCCGCCTACCGGCCTATAGCACGGATTGCCAGCGGCTTTGTAAAGTCACTTGATATATTGTATTTGGAGTTATAGGCCCGCACATAGTAGAAATAGGTAACCCCGCTCAAAACATTGTGGTCGGCATAAGACGTGACACAGCTGCTGACGGCCTTTACGAAAACCCGCCGCCCGTTCTGCGGCATGCGGAAAATGCGGTAGCCGGTGGCATTTTCTATCGGTGACCAAGAGATCTTGCATTGCCTAGGCAATGCATGTCCAGACACACTGTCTGGACAGCGGATTTCGATCCCCCGGGTGTCCTCCAGCCGGATCAGCTTTGCCGTGACATCTTTTGCGCACGCACGGGGGTCCACCGATTTCACGCAACCGGGGACAACGATCTCCTGGATGCTTGTCCCGGTAAAGCATCCCGCCGCAATTGCCGTGACGGGCTTGCCGCACAGGGTTTCCGGGACGCGCACCCGCTTTTTGTCCCATCCATACCCGGTGAGCACAATGTGATCGCTGTACTCCTTGTAGTCCCAGTCCCAGTTCGCGCCCAGGTTGTAATACATGGTCAGCAGGTAGTCGTCTAAAATCTCTTCCGTCCTATCCCCAAAGGGCAGGCAGCCAAAGGATTGATAGAGGTTTGTCTCCCCCCTTGGATTCATTTCAATCAAAATAGGCTCCCCGCCCCGGTCAATGGCGATATCCCAGGACATCTGCCGGAATTGGGGAATCCGGCAATGGAGCTTTTTCACAAATTCGACCGCCTTTTCTACACCGTAAAGCTGGTGTCCGGCAAATTCAAAGCCGTTAGGATGCTTGGTATAGCGGTTTCCCTTGTGGTCCACCCCAAAATCCGCGCAGATTCCATCCGGGTTCACGCCGCAGACCACACCGCCTTGGGTAAAGTTATCAACCTCCTTCCCCGCAGCGCCCATGCGGAACGCAATCGCTATAATCTCTATCTGGTTGTCATACAGCAGGCTGATAATCCGCAGCGAATTCAGGGAAGTCGGGTTCGCGGCGGCATAACTGGGGTGGGCGCATATAAATTTCTCTATAACGATGTCATCGTTTTTGATTGAATCAAGTACATCGGCAATTTTCCGTTTCGAATTCCCCTGCCGGACGAAGCAAATGCCGCTCCCCCCTCCTCCGGGGGTAGGCTTTACAATCAATTTTTCCTCGCCGCCGGAAAGCAGCTCATGACAGCGGGACACCGCGCCGTCAAAGCTCATGGGGGTATATTCCGGGTCAAAGTACATTCCCCGTATCCGGCGGATTACAGCCGGCGTGCAGGGGAAACCTTTGAAAATGAACTCCCGGTAATTCTTGTCATGGAACGCCGTGTGATAGTCCGGGTTATCATAGTAGCGGAACAAGTAGTAAGTAAACAAACCCGGCGGCATATATCGGGGGTCAAAACGCCCCGACATATAGGTGTAATACTCTTGTACCAGGGAGTTGTTTTGATAGGCAAACGAATACTTTTTCCAAAAATCGTCCACCTGCCTGCGCTGCTCGTCCGTCAGAGGAACAGGCGGCTTTTTCCAAAAGCGCTCCCAGTAGGAATCCACAGTATGCGCCTTTTCCCACTTTTTCCTGTTCACGTTATAGGCGTGTACCATGGCATAGATCCTCAGCTTTGCCCGCCCGATTGCACTGGTTTTTCGCTCCATCTCCCATGTCTCCTTTCCGGTTCTGTCACCGATAGATGAGTGTTACGCCTTTTGACAATTGATCCAGCCGGGCAAAGCATTCCTCAACAGATTTTCCGGTCACCACCATCTGGCCGATCCGATCCTTCCCGTCCGAGAATTTTTGGACGGGATCGCCCGGGCTTACATAAAGCTCCATCAGCGCGATATCCTCCGACGGCGGGTTGTCGTTCGCCACTTCCTTCAGCACACCGCTTTTGTCCGCCATCAGAAAACGTGACGCGTTAGGCGTGGGTGCGTGGGCGCGGCCATCAAAAACGGTACGCGGATCCTCCCCCATAGCCATTCGGACGATCATCTCATAATAATCGATGCCATAATACAGCGACACCAGCTCCGGCAGACAGGTAGCCCCTGCGCGCCCAGTCAGTTCAATCATGTAGACGCTCCCGTCGTCGGCCAGAATCAAGTCAATATTTACCGCGCAGTTGTCCAGGCCCAGGGCGCGGATTGCTAGCTCACACTGCCTTTTCACCTCTTGGATCACGGCTTCGGACGCCAACAGCGGGGCCGAATGCCCAATCGGCAAGTTAGCGCTACCGGTGAACACCTCGTCGTTATGGGGTAATACAAAGAGAATTTCGCCGTGATATACAAACGCCTGCGCGCCGATATCAACCCCCTTGACAAACTGCTCCACGATGCAAAAGCCCTCGCGTGTCAGCCCCATGGCCTCCTGATACGCAGCTTCCAATTCGCTGTAAGAACGGCAAACATAGATTCCCCGGCTGGCCTGGAGATCCACCGCCTTTAGAATCACCGGGTGAGGCAGCGCTTCCCACGCCCTTTTCAGCTCTTCGAAACAGGCCGCCTTTCGGTACTCGGGACTTGAAACCCCGCCCCGGGCAAATGCCTCCTTCATCAGCAGCTTTTGGTTGGAGAGCAGCGCGGCGCGTTCTGTCAGCCCGCACAGCCCCATGGCCTCGCAGACACAGCCGACAGCCCGGACCCCGGTATCCATGCAGCAGGTTGCGATGCCGTCTATACGCAGTTCACGCGCCTTTTCCAGAACCGCCTGCGGGTTTGAAATATCGACATAGCACACCTCATCCGCATAGGAAAAAGCGGGGTAATTGCCGTCCACGCTGGCCACAACCACAGCATAGCCCAGCCGCCGGGCGGTCCTGATCAGCGGGATCTGCGTATATGTAGCGCCAATAATCATACACTTTTTCATTTTTGTATGCCTCCTGCGTTATTGGTCAGGATCAAATTTGCGCCAGCTCCCCCAGGCATAGGTTGACACGCCCCAAGCCCTTACTGAGTCTCAACCGCCCGGAACATGGCGTCCCAATGTTCCATCACCGCATCATTGTTCATATAGCTGTAAACCCAGTCCTTATTTTTGTATACCACCGGCGCGGCAAACTCCTCAAACGTCATATTGGGAATTTGATTGGTATCGCAGATAGGAAGCCCTTGTGAAACCAGGAAATCATAATAGGGGCTTCCCGCCGGCAGAAAAATCTTTTTCTCCATCAGGAGCAGGATGCGCAGCGTACCCAGCCCACACGGGCGGTCAAAATCAAACACCGCAATGTCAATGGACCAAAGCAGTTGTAAGTAGCGGTCGAAAGGAATATTTTTCATTAAAATAGACACTTTCCCCGGAAACGCCCTCCGCACATATTTTTGGATGGCCTGACAATAAGCCCGGCCTCCAAACTGTCCGTTGATCCCATAAATGCCGTAGCTGATGGGGACAATTAAATGCATGGGCTCATCACAGAACCGCTCCAACACATCAAAAAGATAGAAATGGTTGTTAAACGTAAAGGCATTGTGGGCAACCTGAACCGTGAGCTCATCTTTCGTCCGCCTTTTCGGCTTGGACGCCAGAATATAGTCAATCAACTCCGAGGCCCCATGATACGGATTGGGCATCGGTGTGTAAAAGCACTGAGCGGCCGTCCCGAATTGTCGGGCATACTCTAAAGTATCCACCGAAAACGTAACGCCGACATAGCGGAATTTTTTTCTCACCTTATCGTTTATATAGTTTTTTATGCGATTTTTCAGAGAGGTGTCCGGAAACTTCCATACATAGAGATCCGCCCCCCATTCAACCCAAACAGATTTTTTCAAAAATTTTTGAAAAAAGAACAAAAACCACATGTATTTCTGGGTTGTGAAAAAAAGGCTGTGCCAAACTAAGATTTCTGCCGACGACAGAGTACGGTAAAAAAACAGCAGTCTCCGCAGCCTCCGGGGCCAGGGGCATTCCTCCGGCATAAATATATTGTCATCGAACTCCTCCAGCTTGGGAAAGCGCTCTTTGCAGGATTCATATGCCGTAATCAGAAACCGATGCTCGTTCATATCCTGCTTTTTGTGAATCTGAGACATAATCCCATAGGAATTTTTGGTATCCGGCCCAACAATGTGCAGGAATTTTATTTTTTCTGCTTTCATATCACACCTCCACCGCTTGCCGGGCAGCGCTCAGGCTTTGAAACCACTCTTCCCAAACTCCCGCGAGCCTTTCCGTGTGATAATAATCTTTCAGCGCCGCGGGCAGGCATGCGTTGGGACAATCCAAAACCTCTTGCAGCGACAGCCCTTCATCAATCCGCTCCAGCGGCTGAATCCCCGCGCCTAAGCAGTTTAAGTATATAAACAGCGGGGAATCTGCGGGAAGAAACACCTTTTTCTCTTGCGCCAAAAGGTAGAACAAAAACTCCAGGGCGCAAGCAGCTTGATTCATCAGGAAAACCGCATCAAGCTGGCTCACATATTTTAAAAAGCTTTGCGCCGAAACTGGCCGATCCATGAAAACACTTCTGCAGGGAAGTTGCTTTCCCTTTCTTCGAATTGAATTCTGGTATTTTTTTGTTCCTGATATGCACCGCGCTTCCTTCAGAAAATACTTAAATGGGATAAATGCAAACGCCTGCTCAACGCCTGCCAATCCCGACATCTTTTCCATCAACGCCCGATGCTGATTTCCTCTCTGGGACGTCATCCCCAATTGGAGCTTCAGGCAGCCTGCACCGCATGCCAATTTATCCTGCCTGATGGCGAAGTCTAGCAGCGCCTCCCGTTTGGCTGGAATCGGATAGGGCAGCACCGCAATCCTGGCGCGATCAATCCCCTGGTTTGCAAAAACTTCCTGATCCGACGGGAAGCACACGCCGATATAGGCCAAGCGTTTCTGGACGTATCGGGTGATCAGGGGAATGAAGCGGTTTAAAATCCTGTTGGGAACGTTTGTGTAGTTTCCCAGTTCGCCGTCTGCGGCAATCCAGGTAGATTTCATTAACAGTTTTCTGTTTAAAAACAGCAGCACTGGATTATAGCCGCTATTTGTGCGGAAGGAATGCCAAATTACGTGATCCGCCTTTTTCGCTTGGCGAAAAATAAACAACATTTTCCTCAGCTTCTTGTGGCGCTTAAAGCTGGGAATACACTTTAATCCCTTAATGGCCAGCATTTTGGGGTCGTTCCTTAAAATGCTTTGATAGGTCACCGTCACCATAAACTCGTGCTCGTCAGCGTCCCCATATCTTTGAATCATCTTTGCCAACGGCAAAATCAACAGACTGTCAAGCGGGATAATATGCAAATATTTCATCTCGCGCTTCTCCAATCCAATTATATAAGGTTCCAAATTTTCTGGCAGGCCCCATACCCAAACGCAAGGGGATGAATTATGCCGCATCCAATGTGGGCGGCTGTGCGTGCCACCAGCTCATAGCCATTCGCGCAGGGATTTTTGAAAAAGTGATAAACAGCCGAGGCGTACAGCTGCTTATAGTACGGGCGGAATATATTTTCCAGCTTCCACCTGGTTTTTGCCAGCTCATCAAGCTTTTCCGTAAAATCCAGCTCAAACCGCAGGCTGTTCGGATTGTGCGTATACAGTGTGTCCGTCAAGCTTTGGAAACCGCCGTCAGCCCTTCTGTATGCGCTCATCACCTGGGGAATCAGGCCAAAATCTCCTTTAGTCAAATAAAGCAGGGTAGACGTTCGGTCAGAAATATTACGATTTATTTGGTAAAGGAATGAGCAGTCTTTCTCTCCGTTTTTAAAAATGTTCCTCTTCATAATCGTGGCTGTCTGCCCCGGCAGGTAAACCCCTTTAAAGTCTGACAGGGAAAATCGCGTTTTCTCCCTTACCCAAGAGATCTTTTGCTTTTTTAATGCAATTCCGTCCCCATCTACAACCCTGCACCGATGGCTGCACCCGATGAAGGCGGGATTGCTGTCCAAAAAGCGGACTTGCTGGGACAGTTTATCCTCCGTAAGCCAAAAATCGTCACCTTCGCAAAAGGCAAGGTACTCTCCCCGCGCCTTTTGAATCAAGCTGTATGCGTTGCAGGCCGCGCCTATATTCCGAAGGCGAAAATGCGCATAGATCTTGTCTGCATGCCTTGCGGCATACTGGCGCACAATATTTGCCGTCTCATCTGACGACGCGTCATCCCCCACAAGAATTTCATAGTTAAAATCAACCTTCTGCATCAAAATACTGTCCAGGGCCTGCGCGATATATTTTTCATGGTTAAATGTCAGCACAATCACACTGACCTTTATTTCCTCGTTTTTCATCGCCAGCCGCTCCACATCTGCTTTACTTCTGCCCTTCTTCTACTCCCCGGCGGCAAAACCGCGTTGAGCGCGCGTTTCCCGCACCGCACGGCAGCCCCCGGCACAAAATGCACCCTGGGAAGTTCCAGCGTCCTGATCCCTTGGCGGCAGGAGGAATACACCCCCAGCAGCCGCTCCGCCAGATAGCCGTCCACCCTGCGCTCCTGGATGGAATAGCCCGACACATCCCTCCGGCGGTCGAATTCCTCCAGAATCGGGAAAAGCCAGCTGCAATAGTCCAGGAAAAGCTCCCTCTTCATAATAAAAATGTTGCCGAAGAGGCAGACTGTGCCGGAAAGATACCGCTCCGCCCCCTGGGAATACCCAGGGCTGCGCTCGCCCAGTATTTGCACCGCCAGCTCCAGATCCCCGCCGTGGTGGAAGGGGGCGCGGGCGTAGTGCTCCCGCACCGGGACATGCATATTTTCCCCCTTGGGCACAATCAGGTCATACCCCGGGACCAGCCCCTCCAAATCCGAAAAGCACAGCTTGTCCAACGTCCTGCCCGACGGCGCCCCCTCTATGCGGTAGGGCCGCCCTGCGGTTTGATCCGGGTAGAGGTAGCGCCGGTAATGGAAAAAACCGTAGTAGTCCGCTTCAGCGTTTTTCCATGCCCAGTACTGCCCTGTCAGCTCACAGTAGGACCGGTTCTTGCGGGAAATGTTATCCCCCGTATCATCGTGGACGAACCCCGCAAAATGGCCGTCCGCCAGCGCCGCCCCCACCTGGAGCGGGACCAGCAGCGGATGGCCCGGAACCTCGCAGGGCCGGTGGCAGCACACAAAAAGCTTAATATCCATCCCTCACCCATCCCAGCCGATCTGGAGCTGCTCCTCCTCCATCAGCCTGTCCTGGGCCCGCTCCACCAGCAGCGTGACATTGCGCTCAATCCCCTCCCGGGTGGCCTGGTACAGCTTGCGCAGGCAGCGGGGACTGCCCTTTTCCTCCGGCAGCTGCGCCGCCCGGCACAGCCGGCGGATGGAGACGGTCACGTTGGTGCGGTCGATGGGCTTCCCGTTCCGGGTGAGAAAAACGGGGCCGGTGCGGATCCCCCTGGACTGCGCGTAGTCCAGCAGCTCCCGGCACAGGCAGCCCGGGAAGCGGATGATCTCCTTTGAGCAGCTGTAGCTCACGCTCAGCATGCCTGCCCGCACCGCCTCCACCGTCACATGGCCCAGCTCCTGCACCGGCAGGTCCGTGTTCCCAAACAGCTTGACCAGCAGGTACACCTGCTCCCGGCCCAGCGACCGGGCGGTGGACAGCAGCCGCAGGTATTCCCCCCGGGTCAGCTCGGGCTGCGGGTCCGGCACGGCATCCAGCTTGTCCACCACCTGGAATTCCCGCGCGCCCATATACTCCAGGTAACCGTTGGCCGCGACGATAAACTGGTTGATGGCCGCCGGGGTGCACCCGGCCTGGGACAGCTCCTCCCGCCATACCCGCAGCGTGCCCTGCCGGATCATCTTGCCGTCCTCGGGCAGCTCCCGGTACAGCCGCTTTATTTTGCGGCTGTAGCTGTCTATGGTCCCCTGGGCCCGCCCCTTTGCCTGCAAATGCTCCAGATAGCCCCCTATGGTCTCCGGCGTCAGGGGGACCGCGTTCCGGCTTCGCGGCATCCTCATCTCAATTGTTTTGACGCTTTTCTGCGGCGTTCCCGCCGCCCCGCTCCGCTGTACCCGTCCCCGCATGGCTCACTCCCTGCCCTCATCACAGAATAAACAGTTGGCCTTTTGAGCGGGGGAAAAGGAGACTTTTCAAGCAAAAAAGCGCCGGCCCTGTGAGCTCCGGCGCTGAAAAAGGCATGGCAAAATAAGCTGATTTTTCAATCAGCCATATTCTCATGGGCATTTTGGTCAAAATAGAGATTGCAATCCGACAATATCTGTAGTAAAATAGGAACGCTTGCAGGGAATTTTTATATCCCTGTTTGATTTTCCTTCAATAGACTGCAAACTGTTTATTTTGTGATTGTCTCCGCTAAAAAATAAGGCCCAGCCGGTCCATGCGCCGGACGTACTCCACCCCGGTGGAGGCCAGGTAAATCCGGGTGGTCTCCACGCTGGAATGCCCCAGCACGTCCGCCAGCTGCACCACGTCCCGGCATACCCGGTAAAACGTCCGGGCAAACAGGTGGCGCAGGTTGTGGGGGAACACCTTGGTGGACGCCACCCCCGCCTTTGCGCAGATCGCCTTCATCTCCGCCCAAATCTGCCGCCGCGACAACCCCCTCCCGGACCTGGTGAGAAAGATCTCACCGGATCCGGTGTTTTGTTTTTTCGCGTATTTCAGCAGCTTCCTGCACAGCTTGCCCGGCAGCAGGATGGTGCGGATCTTCCCCTTCAGCGCGATCTCCGCCCGCCCCAGCCGCGCCGCCTCCACCGTGATGTACCTCACCTCGGAAACCCGTATCCCCGTGGCGCACATGGCCTCCATCAGCAGCGCCAGCCGCTCCCTGCCCAGCCCCTGGGCGGTCTCCAGCAGCCGCACATACTCCTGCTTGGTCAGCTCCCTCTCCCGGCTGCGGAACATCCGCCGCTGCAAGCGCATGGTCTTCACCCGCAGCCCCTCCCACCGCTGGAACCGGAAAAACTGGTTGGCCGCCACCACCATGGAGTTGACCGTGGCCGCCGCGTACCCCGCCGCCACCAGCCGCTCCTTCCACGCCACCGCCAGCCCCTTGTCCACAGCCCGCCCGTCCAGCCACGCCGCCAGCGCCCGCACGTCCCGCAGGTATTTCTCAATGGTCCCCGCCTCCCGCTCCTCCCTGCGCAGGTGCTTTTCAAACGCCGCCAGCTCCTTTTCCCCGATATACCTGTCCATACCTTTTCCCCTTCCTGTTTTTTCTCCCCTATTGTACACACCTCCCCTCTCCTCAACAACCGTTCCTTGCGCAAATGGACCGCCGATGGTGAAAAATGTCGATATTTGTCTTGAACTATCCAAATCTGAATGATATGATAAATTAGGAATGGTATCCTGCGTTCAGCAAAAATCGACCGTTCAAGTTTCCCTGGGAAAATTTGAACAATAAACAGCATTGGGGGTCTTCACATGCCGACAACTCAGCGCTCATATGAGTTTATCACAGAAAAAATCCGTGCTATCAAAGACGCTTACCCCTCCCTGCGCAGCAGGCCGGACGCATATTCATTTTCCGCGCTATGCATCAAATCAAACTTTTATAAAAACCCTGCCCTGGTCCTCAATGAATCGGACTTTGACGACATGATAGTAGACGGGCCGTATGACGGCGGGGTTGACATCCTGTTAAGCGATCCCAATGCCGAAGGGGCGGACCTTGTCATCGGGCAGTCAAAATTTTATACGTCCATCCAGTATGACGATGTCCTGAACGCCATGACTAAGATGGCGCTGTTTTATAAAGATATGATTCGCGGCCAGTATGAACAGGTAAACCCCACGGTGCAGCGCAGGTTTATGACGCTGCTGTCTGATATTGGCGATGAATCAAAGATTCGTTTTGTATTCTACACAAGCGCCCCCCAGTCCGGGATCCACCGGGACAGAATTGAGAAAAAATTCCGCGAGCAGTTCACAGAAACCAACAACATCGAAGTGTCCATTTTGTTCGCAGATGACCTTGTGGACGAGATCAAGGAATCCGAGTCCAGGCGCCCGGCCGTGGAAGCCGGAAAAATCCAAATTGATAAAAGAGGTAACGTCCTGCTTTATGGCGACGGGGCGGCGATTGTCAACGTTTCCGCCTTTTCCATAAAGCAGCTGTATGCCCGGCATAACACAAACCTGCTTGCCCGCAACCTGCGCTATCATGTGGCCGGGCGCGACATCGACAACGCCATCAAAGAAACCATTGCCAGCGACCCGGACTCATTTTGGCTCAAGAACAACGGCATTACCGTGATTTGCGACGATTTTGAGATTGACGGCAAGGATGTGAGGCTGAAAAATTTTTCCATCGTCAACGGCGGCCAGACCACTTATATGCTCCATAAAAGCACAAGCATCAACACGGGCAACGACCTGTACCTGCCTTGCAAAATCATCAAAATTGTGGGCGATACGGAAGACGACAAAAACCGCTTCACCTTGTCCATCGCCAAAGCCACCAATTCCCAAAAAGCCATCAAGCCTGTTGACCTGAAGGCAAACTCGCCGGAACAGGTCCGCTTTGCACAGGCCATGCGCGAGGTCGGGATTTTTTACCAAACCAAACGGGGCGAAGCTGTACCCCGCGCATATCGGATGCCTTACCTCAACTCGGACCTGGTGGAAATCGGCAAGCTGTGCCTGGCGGGTATTTTTCAAGCGCCCTGCCTCAGCCGGGCCAAGCCCTCCTCCCTCTACCAGGAAAAGTACTATGAGCCGGTATTTAACGGCAATCAATCGCAGATTGCAAAGCTGTGCAGGGAACTGCTCTATATGGATCATTATTTCCGCACCGTGTACCAGCGCAGCTTTGACCGGGAAAACAGCGCCATGCCCAACGCCAGCGCCAGAATATCCTTTGCCCATAACGCCAGGACGATTTGCGTTGCGTTTGCCGCCTTTGCGGCGCGGTACCGGCAGGGGAACATATCCATTCAGGAGCTGTCGCCTATGTTTGACGCCTCCTCCCCGGAGAGCGTATCGGATACGCTTTACGAAATATTCCGGGAGCTGGGGCAGCTTCAATACTTTATTCCGCCGCAGCAGTTTGATAACAAGGAGCAGTACGACGGCATATTGAACAAATTGTTCTCTGTTATCATTGACGCCGGCATCACCAACTACTCCATGGCCTGCCGCTATGAACCAACCCTGACGGCCACAAACTACCTCAAGCGGGACAAAAACTACTACAACATCCTTGGCGACCAGTGGTCCAACATATGCAATGGAATCAACAATATTTTTGAGGAGATCGGAATGTGACGCTCTGGCCCGGGATGGATTGGTGGCATGTGATGGCTGAGCTGTTGTTTTCCCCCGCCCTCTGGTGGGGGATCGGGGCCGGGTCGGCGGCCTTTGCCGCCTTGGCCGTCTTTCATAAAAGGCTGTCCCCGCTGTGGGCGGCGCTGTCCGCGCTGTGTATGGCGGGGGGCGTCCTGCTGGCCCTGCTCCAGGGCCGGACGCTGGGGGACGCGCTGCCCCTGGCGCTGGCGGTGGCGGCCATCGCCCTGGGGGGCCTTTGCCGGAAGGGGGGCGGGGAATGAATTTCAACACCCTGGAATACCTGCTGTTCCTCCCGGCAGTGCTGGCCCTCCACTGGGCCCTGCCCCACCGGCTGCGCTGGATGCTTCTGCTGGCGGCAAGCTGGCTGTTTTACTTCTGGTGGGAGCCTGTGGCGGGGCTGCTGCTGGCGGCCGTGATTCTTGTTACCTGGCTGTGCGGGCTGGGCGCGGCCCAGGCCAGACCCCCCGCAGCCCGGACGGCCTGCCTGACCGCGGCGCTGGCGGCCTGCCTGGGCTGCCTGGCCCTGTTCAAATACGCGGGCTTTCTCGCCAGGCTGGCGGGGGGAAGCCCCGCGTGGCGGCTGCTGCTCCCCGCCGGCATCTCCTTTTACACTTTCCAGTCCCTGTCCTACGTGCTGGATGTATACCGGGGCCAAACCGCCCCCGAGCGGCACTTCGGCTATTACGCGCTGTTCATCTCCTTCTTTCCCCAGCTGGTGGCCGGGCCCATCGAGCGGTCCGGCCGCCTGCTGCCCCAGCTGCGCCGGGAGCGGAGCCTGTCCCGGGCCCAGCTGTCCGCCGTGGGGTTGCTGCTGCTGGCCGGATACTTTAAAAAGGTGGTGGTGGCCGACGGCCTCGCCCCCCTGGTGAACGGGGTATACGCCGCCCCCGGCACGGCGGGCGGGCCCGGGGTCATCGCCGCCACCGTGCTGTTCGGCCTGCAAATATACTGTGACTTTTCCGGCTATTCCGACATCGCCCGGGGGACAGCGCGGCTTTTGGGCGTGGAACTGATGGAGAACTTCCAAGCCCCCTACGCCGCCCGGTCTGTCCGGGAATTCTGGCGGCGGTGGCATATCAGCCTGACGGCCTGGTTCACCGATTACGTCTACATCCCCCTTGGTGGAAGCCGGAGGGGCCTGCCCCGCCAGTGCCTCAACATCATGGCGGTGTTTCTCCTCAGCGGATTGTGGCACGGGGCGGACTGGACGTTTGTGGCATGGGGCGCTATCCACGGCCTCTACCAGGTGTGCGCCGTACTGGCCGAGCGGCGGGGCGGGCCGCCCGTCCCCCAGGGCCGGGGCCTTGACGTCCTGCGCCGCGGGGCGACCTTTGCCCTGGTCACTTTCGCCTGGCTGTTTTTCCGCGCGGAAAACATGGCGGACGCGTGGACGCTGCTCTCCCGCCTGGGGACGGGGTGGGGCGCGGCGGAAGCATACCTGCCGGCGGCGCGGCAGCTGCCCTTCGTGGCCGCCGCCCTGGCCTGCCTGCACTTCCTGGAGCGTTTGCTCGCCTCCCCCGCCCCTTCCGGGCGAAAAACCCTGGCCGTCTCAGCCCTCCTGCTGGCCATCGGCCTGGGCTGGTGGAGTTCCCTGTCCGGCGGCGGTGGAAACGCCTTCATCTATTTTCAGTTTTAGGTGCTGTGGCTATGAAAAAGACGGTTTTGACCTGGCTGGCCGCCGCCCTGGCGCTGCTGGCCGTCCCCGCCGTGCTGCTGGCCTGGGGGTTCCTCCTCCCCGCCCAGTACGGGGAGACTTTCATGGGCGAGCTGAAACACAAGGTGCGCTATCTGGATGAGGCCCCCGGCCCCCGCATCGTCCTGGTGGGGGGCAGCGGCGTGGCCTTCGGGGTGGACAGCGCGCTGATGGAGCGGGAGCTGCCCGGCTACACGGTGGTGAATTTCGGGATGTACGCGGCCCTGGGCACCACGATCATGCTGGAGCTGTCCCAGGAGCTGATCCGCCCCGGGGACATCGTCATACTCATCCCCGAGCAGCAGGAGCAGACCCTGTCCGGCTTCTTTGACCCGGCGGTGATGTGGCAGGGGGTGGACGGGGCATGGGGGCTGCTGCGCGCCCTGCCAAGGGAATATTGGGGGCGTATGGCCGGGCAGTTCCCCTATTTCGCGGCGGACAAGTGCGCCGCCGTCCTCCGGGGCCAGCCTCCCCAGGGGTCGGGGGTGTACCGCCGGGACGCGTTCAACGCCGCCGGGGATGTGGTATCCCCGCTGTGCGCCCGGAACGTGATGGAGGGCGGCTATGACCCCAACACCCCCATCCGTTTTGACCCCGGGCTGCTCTCGGACGAGTTTGTCCGCAGGGTGGCCGCCTACGCCCAGGCCGCGGAGGACTGCGGGGCCGTGGTATGGTACGCCTTCTGTCCCATGAACGCGCTGGCAGTGGAGGGGGCGGCAGGCCCGGACCAGTTTTTCGGCGCGGTGCAGTCGGCGCTGGGCCTTCCTGTCATCGGCGACCCCAACGCCAGCGTGCTGGACGCCGGATGGTTCTATGACACCAACTTCCACCTGAACGCCAGCGGGAAAACCGTGTACACCCGGCTGCTGGTCCGCAATATCAAGGCCATGCTGGGGGACAGCAGCCCCACGGACATCCCCCTCCCCGCCCTGCCGGAGCCGGGGCAGGTCGGGGCTTGGGCGGGGGACGACAGCGACGCGTCCTGCTTCACCTTTGAGGACCGGGGCGGCTGGGCGGCGGTGGCCGGGCTCACCCCGGAGGGGGCGGGCCAGGAACGGCTGACGGTGCCCGCCGCCTGGGAGGGCCTGCCCGTGACCGCCATTGACGCCGCCGCCTTTGCCGGGGGAACGCGCCTGGAGGAGATTGTCGTCCAGGAGAACGTCCACACCATCGCCGACGGCGCGTTTGAGGGCTGCCCCACGCTGGAGCGGGTCATTATGCGCTCCGGCCAACCCTCAGACTGCCGGGTGGGACAGGGACTGCTGGACGGCACAGACGCCAATATATATGTACCGCCTGAAGCGCTCTCCCGTTACCGTTCCGACTATTTCTGGTCGGTCCACGCCGCCGGCATTCTGCCGGACGGCAGCTGAGTTTATTTTCCTTCCCGCAGGGCGGGCTGCGGCAAAAAAGAACAGCGGCAAGAGGAACCCCTCCTCCTGCCGCTGTTCTTTTTCGCCGCCCGGCGGTCCTCCTCCAGCCCCTGGACCGCGTGGATGGCGTTGTCCAGCAGGTTGCCCAACAGGGAATAGATGTCCACGTCCTGGAGGAAGCGGAGCCCCCGGCCATCGGCGATGCAGCGGATGACAATATTGTTCTTCTGGCAATACAGGCTCTTCTTCGTATGTCGCCATCAAAGCAGAGGAAGCATCCATTTCCGGCGATACCATTGTGGAGACCTTTAACGACGGCTACACCCAGCAGACCCGGGAGACCAAGGAAAACCGCTCCTACAAGGATCAGGCCGCCAACGCCCTCCTGCCCAGCATGACCGCCGGTTATGAGACCTTCAAGTACATCAAGGGCCTGAACACCGACACGCTGCCGGTAGTGCTGATGCAGCAGGGCATCGAGCGGCAGGGCGGCGGCACCGGCGCCATGATCTGGGGTGAGATTGAGCCCTATGCCGACGCGATTCTGAACGGTTTTGTCTACGTCAAGGATGAGGCCTTCCTCATGGTCGCCTCCGCCAGGTGGAACCCAACGGCCTGCTGGAGCCGGGGGCCTCCGAGAAACCCACCCTGTCCATCCCCCTGAAAAAGCGCAAGGGCTCCGGGAAAACAGGGTAGCAGCCATTACGAAAAGAACGTCAAGTAACGTTGGCGCTTCTATTATCCTCATTCAGCAGGCGGGGGCCCTTCCCCGGGCGCCCGCCTGCCCCAATTTTGGAATGGCGCGCCTCTTGCACTTGCATAGCGCTTCTTTTTATGCTATAAATAAAGCCATAACATATGTAACATGATTTGAGTGCGAGGAGCATTTTTGTGGAATCAAGTCTGGAAAAGCAAAAAAAGCTGGCCTATGTAGCCAAGCGATACTACCTGGACGATCAAAAGCAGAGCGACATCGCCCAGGAGCTGGGGGTGTCCCGCCCGCTGGTCAGCCGGATGCTGTCCGAGGCCCGGGAGCTGGGCATTGTGGAGATTACGGTCCATGAGCCCGGGGCCCAGTCCGCCAGGTTGATGGACCGGCTGCGGCTGTCCGGCTCTATCCGGGGCGGGGTGCTGGTGGAGGACGGCGGGGACGACGATGCCACCAACCGACTGCTCTCCCAGGGAGCGGTGGAGCTGCTGGGGCGGCTTGGCACCCGCCGGCTGGGGGTGGGCTGGGGTTACCTCATCGGCCAGCTGGTGACCTGGCTGGAGGAAAACCCCCGGCCGGACAGCGCCATCACCGACATCTGCCCCCTGGTGGGCAACGCCAGCATCCCCGCGCGGAACTACCAGTCTAACGAGAATGTCCGGCTCATGGCCCAGCAGCTGGGGGCCGTACCCCATTTCCTCTACCTCCCCGCCCTGCCGGAGAGCCTGGAGGAAAAGCAGCTGCTCTGTTCCACCGAAGTCTACCGCCAGATTTACCAGCAGTGGGAAGCACTGGACACGGCTCTGGTCAATATCGGGGACTATCCCTCCAGCCCCGACTTCGCCTCCCTGGTCCGTTATGGCAGTCTGCTCCAGCGCCAACGGGCCTGCGGGCGGATGCTCGTCTACTACTTCAACCAGGCGGGCACGGTAATCCAATCAGAGCAGGATTTCGCCATCCAGATCCCCATCGGCACCCTGCGGCAGTGTCCCAATATCATCGGGGTGTGTTCCGCCAACACCAGCGCCAAAGCTCTGGAGGGCGCCCTGAAAACCGGGATGTTTACCCATCTTGTAGCCCGCTCAAAGCTGGTGAAGTCGCTGCTGGACGCCTAGGGCTTGCTTGAAAATTGCCGACACGCCCAATTGGCGGGCCTTTTTCCGCCGCGCCGCGTTGATTTGCCAGCGAAAAAATTCTTCGCCGCTGGGCATATTGCCAATTTTCAAACGGCGCCTATTAACATTTGTGATCCTTCAAACTGCGAAATTGGTTTGGGGGATCGTTTTTTATTTTTATTGCACAATTCACCCGCAGATTTTATGTTGAGCACAAGGACAAACACCTTCGTGTGTTGACTTATGTAACATAATATGATATTATTTTTGCACGGACGTAACAATCGCAGGCAAGAGGGAGGTGAATCAGATGACAAAAACCGAATTTTCCGCCCGGCTGAAAAACGCCTGCGCCGCGGTGCTGTCGGCGCAGGACGAGCTGACGGAAATCGACTCCCGGTTCGGCGACGCCGACCACGGCCTGACTATGGCCAAAATCGCCGGGGCCATTGCCCATGCGGCAGACCAGGCGCAGGGGGGCATCCGGTCCATGCTGGACGACGCGGCCATGGCCGTGATGGCGCTGAACGGCGGCAGCGCGGTGCCCCTGTGGAACACCTGGTTGGACGGGATGCAGGAGGGGGCCCCCGAGGGGGATGAGATCGGCGTGGCGGGGCTGAAGGCCGTCTTTGCCAAAGCGCTGGAGGAGCTGAACGATATGTCTGGCGCCAAGGTGGGGGACAAGACCATGATGGACGCGCTGATCCCCGCCAGCCAGGCCATCGCCGCCTATGAGGGGACCGGCGAGGACGGGCTGTTCCAGGTCGCCGCCCAGGCCGCCGCCCAGGGCGCGGAGGACAGCAAGCAGTTCGTGTCCAAATTTGGCCGCGCCAAGAGCTATGGCGCCCGGACCATCGGCACTCCGGATGCCGGAGCGGTGTCCATGTCCTATTTCTTCCAGGGCCTGGCGCAGGCCTGAGATCCCAAGATCATGAAGGAGAGGTATTTCCTATGAAAATGAAGAAGTTCATCAACGCGCCCGAAACCATCACCGACGAGGAGCTCACCGGCCTGGGGCTGGCCTACCCCGACATCCTGGACGTGGACGGCCACCTGGTCATCAGCAAGGATCTGGCAGACGCCGACCGGGTCACCATCGTCACCTACGGCGGCTCCGGCCACGAACCCGCCCAGGCCGGGTTTGTGGGTAAGGGGATGCTGGACATTCAGGCGGTGGGCGACATCTTCGCCGCCCCAAACGGCCAGCTGGTGTTCGACGCCATGAAGCTGGCGGACAAGGGGCACGGCGTGCTGCTGCTCACCCTGAACTACGCCGGGGACCAGCTGGCGGGCAAGCAGGCCATGAAGCTGGCCCAGAAAGCCGGGCTCAACGTGCGGCAGGTGGTCACCGGCGAGGAGATCCAGTACGACCTCAACGGCGAGGACAACAAGCGGGGACTTGCGGGCGCGGTAGCCCTGTACCACATCGCCGCAGCGGCAGCCCGGGAGGGCAAGAGCCTGGACGAGGTGGCCGCCATCGCCCAGCGCTACGCCGACAGCATGGCCTCCGTCACCGTCAAGTCCACCGACGCCACCCACCCCCAGAACGGCATATCCTTTGGCGACCTGGGCGAGACCGGCCTGATGGAGATCGGCGCGGGCCAGCACGGCGAGGGCGGCGGCGTCCGGGTGCCCATGATGTCCTCCAAGGATACCGTGGCCACCGTGGCGGACGCTCTGTCCAAAAAGCTGGAACTTGCGGCCGGGGACAAGGCCTTTGTCATGATTAACGGCTGCGGCGCCACCACCATGATGGAAATGCTGGTTCTGTTCAAGGACACGGTGGAATTCCTGAAAGCCAAGGGTGTGGACGTTGTGGCCAGCATGGTGGGCGAGATCCTCACCGTCCAGGAGGCCGGGGGCTTCCAGATGAATATCGCCAAGTGGGACGAGGAGTTCATCCGCCTGTGGAATACCCCCTGCCACACCCCCGCCTACAGCAAGGAGTAGGCCATGGCGGACAACATCGGCAACAAGGCGGCCCACGACTACCACCTGGATGTCCCCGCCGCCCAGGAGGGCTTTTACGTGAAGGGCAGCGCCCACTGCTCCTGGGGCATGAAGAACCGGCTGGCCCGGATGTTCCGCCCCCAGTCGGGCAACACCGTCATGCTGGCCTTCGACCACGGCTACATCATGGGCCCCACCGCCGGGCTGGAGCGCATTGACCTGGTCATACCGCCCCTGGTCCCCTATGTGGACGTGCTCATGGGCACGCGGGGCGTGATCCGCTCCTGCGTCTCCCCCGCCGCCCAGGCGGCAAAGTGCGTCCGGGTGACCTACGACTCCACCGTCCTCTACGACGATATGTCCAACGGCGGCGGCATCGCCTGCGATATCAACAGCGCCATTGAGCTGAACGCCGACTGCATGGCGGTGCAGACCTTCATCGGCGCCCCCGGCGAGAGCCGCTCTCTGGAGCTGCTGGCACGGACCGCCGACGCGGGCAGTCGGTACGGCATCCCCACCCTGGGGGTGGTGGCTGTGGGCAAGCAGATGGAGCGCACGGAAAAGTTCTTCCTGCTGGCCACCCGGGTGCTGGCGGAGAACGGGGCCAACGTGGTGAAGAGCTACTACTGCGAGGGCTTTGAGCGGGTGGCCGCCGCCTGTCCCGTCCCCATCGTCATCGCCGGGGGCAAGAAGCTGCCCGAGGCGGAGGCGCTGGAAATGGCCTACAAGGCCATCCAGGAGGGGGCCCACGGGGTGGACATGGGCCGGAACATCTTCCAGTCCGACTGCCCCGCCGGCATGGCCCAGGCCATCGGCAAGGTGGTGCACGAGGGCTGCACCCCCGGCCAGGCCTATGAGGTCTACCAGGAAGTGAAGCACCGGAAGTAACGAAAAAGGGAGGGCCCCGAAGGGCCCCCCGCACAGCGCGAAAGACCAAAGCCGCTCCCATCGGGCGAGGATGGGAGCGAGGTCCCCCGCATGGAACATTATACACCACCCGGAGCGCAATTGCAACGCGGGGGGCCCATTTTATTTTGAGAAAGGGGTCCATCCCATGAACGCGAAAAAATACCTGCCCATCGCTCTTTTCATCGGCCTTCAGGCCTTTGCCCTCCAGGCCCTCGACCAGGCCGTCTGCGCCAACATCCCGCCCCTGGCCGCCGGAGGGGGCTGGATTTCCTTCCAGGCCTGGGCCATGTATTTCCTGGGCGGCTGCACCCCCAAGGGCGGCTTGCGGGCGCTGATCGGCTATGTCATCGGCATGGCGGCTTCCATTGCCATTATGGTGGGCGGCGGCGCGCTGGGGGCGCTGGGCTTCTGGGCCATGCCCGTCATCCTGCTCATCCTGGTGCCCATTATCCTCTACCTGGACATCGCCCCCGAGATGGTCAATTTCGTCCCCGCCGTGTTTGTGGGCGCGGGGGTATTCTTCGGCGTGATGAGCTACATCCCCGGCGCTGATTTTGTCAACGCTTTTATCGGCGAGGGTATCTACTGCGTCATCGGCCTGCTGTTCGGCTTTATCACCATCACCTTCCGGGGCTGGTACGAAAAGAAGTACGTCAATCAGTAATACACAGGCTCTGCCTGTAAATAAGGAGGAAACACCATGTCCGCCGAGTATATGCACATTGGAATTCCCATCACCAACCGCAAGCCCAACATGGTCTACAACGAGGGAGCCAAGTTCTGGGTAAGCCATGTGGACGACTACGACTACAAGATCGAGTACCTGAAATTCGAGGAGGGCACCCCCTTCCCCGAGGAGATCCACCGCCACCCCCATGTGGCCTATAAGGTGGACGATTTGGAGAAGTACGCCGCCGATGCCGACAGCGTGATCTGCGGCCCCATGGAAGCCAACGAGAAGGGCGACCGGCTGGCCTTCGTCTGGAAGGACGGGGCAATCCTGGAGCTCTATCAGGAGGCTTGAGCACTCCCCCACAGCGGCCAAGGGCCCGGTCAGGCATTGCACCTGGCCGGGCCTTTCTCTGCTTCCAATGGGAAAGCGCTTGCAATTCTCAGGGCCGCTTGCTATACTGTATGTCGTGAAACATACCCCGGCGGGACGGCGTATGAGAGGCAGGGGCCGCCCGGCGGGCAAGGAGGAATGAACAGCATGGATTACGCAAAGGAATCCCTCCGGCTTCATGGGGAGTGGAAGGGAAAAATTGAGGTTGTGGCTACCGTTCCCGTGGAGACCAAGGACGATTTGAGCCTGGCCTACACCCCCGGCGTGGCGGAGCCCTGCCTGGAGATTCAAAAAGACCGCAGCAAAAGCTATGAGCTCACCCGGCGGCACAACCTCTGCGCCGTCATTACCGACGGCTCCGCCGTGCTGGGCCTGGGGGATATCGGCCCGGAGGCCGGTATGCCTGTGATGGAGGGGAAATGCGTGCTCTTCAAGGCATTCGGCGGCGTGGATGCCTTCCCCCTGTGCGTGAAGACCCACGATGTAAACGAGTTTGTCAACGCAGTCTATCTCATGTCCGGCTCCTTCGGCGGCATCAACCTGGAGGACATCGCCGCCCCCCGGTGCTTCGAGATTGAGCGGAAGCTGAAGGAGAAGTGCGACATCCCCATTTTCCACGACGACCAGCACGGCACCGCCGTCATCACCCTGGCGGGCCTGACCAACGCTTTGAAGGTGGTGGGCAAGAAGAAGGAGGACGTGAAGATCGTCACCTCCGGCGCGGGCGCGGCGGCGGTGTCCATC
>OFEY01000580.1_pt1 | contig 30450 bp, 31 predicted proteins | sample 1521251 | NCBI WGS metagenome assembly OFEY01 (sample SAMEA3504100, study PRJEB24116) | mouse gut metagenome | biome: mouse gut; feature: mouse-associated habitat; material: faeces | place: Denmark | collected 2011
AGCGTATGAGCTACCGCAAAAGACACGCCCCGCCCAAGCCGGACCGGGCGGAACAGCAGACTTTCCTTCCCCTTCCCGAAGTGGAGTATAGCAATCCCGGCGCTATCCGCACCCTCTCCACCAGCCGTCTGACCTCCGGTCTGCCCTACCAGCGGCCCGTGGAGCAGAAGGATGTGGACAAGATCATCCGGGAGTGGAGCGGCCGCGAACTGTCCCCAGTGGTTGTCAGCTTTCGGGATGGAAAATTCAATGTTCTGGACGGCCAGCACCGTATTGAGGCCATGCGTCAGATGGCGGGCGGCAAGGATGTAATCGTCCCCTGCATCATCCATACCGGCCTGACCTATGCGGAAGAAGCGGAAATGTATGCCAAGCTGGACACGGACAAAAAACGTCTAACCCTGCGGCAGCATACCAAAGCTGTGGTTGAAGCTGGCTCGGACGCAAAAATCATGGAGGTCAAGCGTCTGGTGGAGGACGGCGGTTTTACCTGGGCATTGGAGGCACAGACCGGCGAACCCTTTGAGATCGCCGCCGTTCGTGCCCTTATCAACGCCTACCAGCTTTTAGGCGGTGATGCCTTTTCCCGGATGCTGGCGCTGATGGCCGGAGCGTGGCAGGGTACGCCCAATTCTCTGAAAGCCTCCATGTTTTCTGGTATGGCTCTGTTCGTCAAGACTTATGAAATGGAATTGAGCGACCGGGCCTTTGTCCGGCGTATGTCTATCGTCAGCCCCGACGAGATCATCCGTCAGGGGCGGATTGACTATAACACCGCTCTACGCTTCGCCCGTATCATCCGGGACAAATACAACGGTCAGCAAAACGGCGGTTCGGAACTGCCCTACCGTTTCAAGCGATGATTCCCTACAAATGAACCGCCGCAGAAATGGCCTGCGGCGGTTCTGTAATTTGCGGAGCATGGAAGCAAGAGTACAAGCATATGCTGAATCAGAAGGGAGGAAGTATATGAGCCAGTGCGCTTATACCAGAGAACAGGTCGAAGCGATGCAGAATGTGGATATTCGGACTGTGGACCCGACAACCCTGCGGGATATTCGAGATGTGGAGATCAACACCGCTCTGCCGAAGAAGGAGCGGATTTTGGACTTCATTCGACAGATTGGCAATCCCTATTGCTACCGTCATGGCAAATATGTGGTGAAGGTCAGCTTCATTGATACGGATGTGACACTGGAGGACAGGATGCTCTCCTACATACGCTCAAAGTGCTGAGAAAAACTTTTTTGCAAAACACTCTGGACAACTCGAAAATATTATGTTAACATCCGAGCAACAGGACAAACAAGTGTCCCGCTTGTTGTTAAAGTGTTTTGCTGATTAAACTTTGACAACAAGGGGCGAAGCATATGAAACAGACCGCTGAACAGGTATGGAATACCTGCGGTTATGTCCGCCTGTCCCGCGAGGACGGTGACAAGGACGAAAGCAACAGCATCACGGGCCAGAAAGACCTGATCCGTGATTATTTGTCGCACCACCCGGAACTGCGGGAGTGTGGCATCAAAGTGGACGACGGCTACACAGGTTCTAATTTTGACCGTCCGGCTTTCCAAGAGATGATGGCCGAGGTCAAGGCAGGTAAGATCAACTGCATCGTGGTCAAGGACTTATCCCGGTTTGGCCGCAACCACCTGGGCGTGGGAGAATATCTGGAACAGTTATTTCCCTTCCTCGGTGTGCGGTTTATCGCAATCAACGACCACTACGACAGCCTGCACAGCAACGCAGAATCTGATGAGCTGGTAATCCCTTTCAAAAACCTCATAAATGAGGCATATTGCCGGGATACCTCGGTAAAAACACGGAGCCAGCTTGAAATCAAACGCCAACGCGGAGATTTCATCGGCTCTTTTGCTGTTTTTGGCTACCAAAAGGACCCGGAGGACCATCACCGCCTACTGGTAGACGACTACGCCGCCGATGTGGTTCGGGATATGTTCAGATGGAAGCTGGAAGGTGTCAGTGCCGGGGATATTGCAGATCGTCTGACCAAGGCTGGCATCCCCACGCCTCTGGACTATAAGCGTTCCCAGGGAATGCGCTACTCCACCACCTTCCGAGTGAAAGAAGAATCCGTTTGGAGCGCCGGAATGGTACTGCGGATTCTGAAAAATCCGGTTTACATTGGAGTGCTGGAGCAGGGCCGTGTGACCACACCCAGCTACAAGGTCAAGCGGCTGGTCACGAAGCCACGCGAGGAATGGGCGGTGGTAGAGGGCTGCCATGAGGCAATCATTGACCGCTACGACTTTGAAAGCGTTCAAAAGGTGCTTGCCCTGGACACCAGAACCAGCGTCAGCGGCAAAGCCGTGGAGTTGTTCTCCGGGATGGTCTACTGCGGCGAGTGCGGCAGTTCCATGATACGCAAAACGGTTCCGTCCGGCAAAAAGCGGTATGTGTACTATGTCTGCGCTGCCCACAAGAATGAAAAACTCTGTTCCTCCCATTCCATGCGGATAGAGGCCCTGGATGAAATTGTTCTGACCGCGCTGAAAAAGCACATTCGGGACGTAATTGACCTCTCCGACCTGCTGGAACTGACCGATACCGCACGGCTTCAGCAGGCCAGTGTGAAGAAGCTGCAAGCACGGCTTGGAAAGAAGCAGGAAGAAATTGACCGCAATCAAACCCTTCTGCTTTCCCTCTATGAAAGCCTAAATGACGGTGTAATCGACCGTGACGAATATCAAAACTTGAAAAAAACCTATTCCCACCGCCGTACCGAAGCAGAGGAACAGGCCGAGGCCATTCAAGCAGAAATCGACAAGCAAATGAGCGGTTTCAGCCAGAACCAGGGATGGATGGCCCAATTCCGCAAGCACCAGAATATTACCTCGCTGGATCGCACTATTGTCGTATCGCTGATCGAGCGCATCTTAATCTTCCGTGAGCGCCGGGTGGAGATTGTCTACCGCTGGTACAATGAATTTCAGTGGCTCTTTGACCTGCTCATACAGGCCCAGGAGATGCTTCCCGGAAGGGAGGCGGTCTAAGATGGCAAGGACGAAACGCAAGGTCAATCCCATCCTGCCGCCAGCCGCACCCGCAGAAGCCCCGAAAAAGGTATATCAGGCAGGCGGCTATGTCCGGCTATCTGTGGAGGACAGCGGCAAACCAGGGGCAGACACCATTGAAACACAGCAGGAACTGATTCAAAGCTACATCGCCAGTCAGCCGGATATGCGGCTCTATGATCTATACTGTGACAACGGACGGACAGGAACGAACTTTGACCGCCCGGAGTTTGAGCGGATGATGGAGGATGTGCGAACCGGAAAAGTGGACTGTATCGTAGTCAAAGACTTATCCCGGTTTGGGCGGAATTATCGGGAAACTGGCAACTATCTGGAGGGAGTTTTCCCCCTCCTGGGAGTACGGTTTATTGCTGTCAATGACTATTTTGACACATTGACCGCCGAGCGTTCTCAGGACGGCTATATTGTGCCGCTGAAAAACATAATGAACGCAGTTTATAGCAAGGACATATCCAGAAAAATACTTCCCGCGCTGTCAACAAAGCAGCAGAACGGTGATTTTATTGGCACCTGGGCGGCATATGGCTACCATAAGTGTACCGAGGACCGCCACAGGATCGAGCCTGATGAGGAAACCGCGCCGGTGGTATGGGATATGTTTCAGTGGCGGCTTTCCGGCCTGAGTTATCAGAATATCGCCCGGAAGCTGAATGAGCGGGGTGTTCCTTCTCCTGCCCGGTATCATTATCTGAAAGGCGACGCCAAATCAGAACGCTACGCAAATACGCTCTGGAGCGTCTATGCGGTCAAGAAAATCCTGACTAATGAGGTTTATCTGGGCCACATGATTCAAGGGCGCAAACGCTCCGGCTTCTCCGAGGGAAAGAAACCCTATCAGGTGCCGGAATCCGAGTGGATCATCGTTCGCAACACCCATGAACCGCTGATAGACGAAGATACCTTCCGTGCGGTTCAACGGATGGCGGAGGATGCCAGCAGCACCTACCAGGAGCGTTTAGGGCGGCATGACGGGCTGGGGAAAATCCCCAATATCCTGCGCGGGCTGATTTACTGTGCGGACTGCGGACGAACCATGACGCGGTATAAGAATGTTACAAATAAAGGAACCCATCTCTACTACAACTATATCTGCCGAACCCATGCAAGCAATCCAATTTCCTGCCCGAAGAAGAATCTCCATGAAACAGAGTTGACGGAAATCCTTTGGGACACCTTGCGGCGGGAGATTGCGCTGGCTGAAAATCTGGACAAGTTGGTGCGTCAGTATAGCCGGTCAACAAAGGCCGTCAGCCAAAGGGCCATTGTGGAGCATGAAGTCACGACTGTAAAACAGGCACTCTCCCGTGCCAAAATGCTCTATGACAGCTTGTATCAGAACTACGCCGACAAACTAATGACGGAGCGGGAATACACGGAAATGAAGCAGAAGTATCGTTCCGACATGGAACGTGCCCAAGCCCGCTTGGAAGCATTGGAACAGCAGCAGAAAGACACTCGCCATCAGACCACCGAAAATCCCTGGCTTACTACTTGCATTCAGTACCGACAGGAAACAGAACTGACAGAGGGCATGGCTCATGCGCTGATTGAGCGTGTGGAAGTCGATGCTGGAAATCGTGTGAGTATCGTCCTGCGTTACCAAGATGAATACCGCGCCCTGCTCCAGTTTTTGGTGTCCGAGGGAGAGGCGGTGTCTGCATGAGTAATACCACCGCAAAATATATCCGGCTTTCCTCAGAGGATGATGATTTAGGGGAAAACGGTAAGATTGAATCCAACAGCATTACGAACCAGCGCAATTTACTGGATGCCTTTATCAGCCGTACCCCGGAATTGGCTGACACAGATGTGATCGAGTTCTGCGATGATGGATGGAGCGGCAAAAACTTTGAGCGTCCCGCCGTCCAAGAGATGATCGAGCAGACGAAACAGGGAAAAATCCAGTGCATCGTTGTCAAGGATTTATCCCGTTTCGGCCGCGACTACCTGATTGTGGGTAACTACATTTCCTGCGTGTTCCCCTTCCTGGGTGTGCGCTTTATCGCTGTGAACGATGGTTTTGACAGCATCCGGCCCACGGATGTGGACAGTTTGGAAACATCTTTTAAGACCCTCTTATATGACCTTTATAGCAGAGATTTGTCCCGGAAAGTGCGGAGCGCCAAAAAATTTCGCGCCCAGCGGGGAGACTTCCTCTCGCCGTTCGCCCCATATGGCTATATTAAAGACCCGACTGATAAGACCCGTCTGATGATCGACCAGTCAGCGGCGGAGACAGTACAGCGCATCTTCCACCTGATGGCAGACGGTAAGAAAACAGAGGAAATCGCGGCGCTTCTAAACCGTGAGGCTGTGCCGACGCCCATGCTCTATAAACGGTCGGCTGGATGCTCCCGTACCAGATGGCCCAGCATTTTCGAGGATAATTTCTGGACAGATAAAACCGTATCAAAAATTCTCCGGGATGAACGCTATATTGGAAAAAACATCTTTGGGAAACGAATACGGGATATGGTGGGCCGCACACATACGGTCAAGGTCAGCCGTGCGGACTGGATCACCGTAGAGAACACCCATGAGGGTATTGTGACGCAGGAAGAATTTGACCGCGCACAAGCGGCGATGCGGGCCTTTGCGGAGCGTGATGGTCTGGAAAAGCACGATTGGCCGCTACATGGCAAAATCCGCTGCGGCGTTTGTGGCTACACAATGTCTTATACCATAGGGAAACAGATGTATTTCTACTGCCGTACCCCCCGCATGAACGCTGCCTATACCTGTGCGGAGCGAACGCCAGAGAATGATATTCTGGACGCTGTTTTGGAGGGGCTTCGAGTGCAGGCATTGATGGCGGTAGAACTGCGCCGATTATGGGAAGAACAGCATCGAGTGCGGCAAAAGGACACCACCGCTATGGTGAAGTCCCTCTCTGGATTGCGGGAAAAGCATCAACGGCTTTGCCAGCAAATCAGTGGGATGTACGAATCCTTTGCGCTGGGTGAGGTCAGCAAAGCGGAATACCTTGCCGCAAAAGCCGCCGCTGTCCAGCATAGAGATACCGTTGCTGCCCGAATTGCCGAGATTGAAGCCACTTTGGAGAACGTGGGGCAGAATGGCAGTTTGCAGAACAGTTTCGTTTCTACTTTTGAGAAGTATACGGAAGTCGAGGAAATCACCGGTGAGATTGTGACGGAAGTCTTGAGAGAAGTCCGCATCTATCCTGACAAGCGGCTTGAAATTGCCTGGAATTTCCGTGACGAACTGGAAAAGCTGATACTTGATTTACAAGGAGAGCATCAACATGGAGCATAACAGAACCTGGATTTATTGCAGAGTTGCCTATCCTAACGCTTGGGAGTTGGCAGTCCAGCAGAGAAGTTTGGAGGCATACGCAGAGAAGCAGGGCCTTGAAATTGTAGGCACTACCGCTGAACACTCCAGCGGACTTGACTTCTCCCACAGAGGATTGGCCGAGGTTTCCGAGGCCGTGGCAAATGGAGAAATCGACTTCCTGCTGGTAAAGAACCTTTGCCGTTTGGGACGTAGCCTTGAAAAGACTGACCGATATTTGAACTGGCTGAAAGAGCATCAGGTTGAATTGATCTGTGAGGATGGCAGTATTTCTCAGACCAATATGGAAATATTGCTTGAATTGTTGCAAGCCAGTGGGATGAAGTTAAACATGGCAAAGCAGTAGCGTTACCTTTGGGGAGGCGGTCCTCTCATTCGACACCATTCACAATTTGTTTACAATTTATTTTTAGACCCTGCTTGACATTAGCGGAGCCGGGCCGCAGTGGTAAGGAAGGCTGTCCACTGCTCCCGGCTCCCGGTCACTTGTCTGGCGGCTTCTTCCGCCATCTGGGTGTAGTAGGCGGCTTTCGAGGGGAACGGTACGACCGCCGCCCCGTCCGCCCGCAAGGGTTCATTCAATGCCATAGGTTGCCTCCGTTTCTTTCAGATTTGTGTGCCTGGGTCAGATGTCCGGGTACAGGTCCAGGCTGTCAAATTCCGTGTCCGTCATGCCCTCCAGCTTTTCCAGGACACTTTTGGAGAGACGGCCCAGCCGCCGCTCCGAGGGCGTAAGCTGGAGGCGCATGGCCTCCAGCTCCGCCACCAGCCCCGCCCGCGTGCCGGGGTTGTAGAGCATCATCATAATACGCTCATCCCGTGTAAAGTCCTTCATCTCTCGTCCCGTCCGGCCTGCTTCTGGGGCGGCCTGCGCTCCGTCTGCTCCGCGCCGGAAAGGGCTTTCAGCGCGTCCAGGACAGAGTGCCGCTCCGTTTCAGGCTCATCCTTTCTCCCGTTATTGATGATCCCATCAATGGAGTTGTAATCGTCCTCCACCGCCATCTCAGCGTTCTTCAGGTAGTTCTCCCGCAGGGCGAAGTCCTCCAGCTCCTTAAAGCCGATGGAATCCACATAGTGGCAGGATACCACGCCGCCCACTTTGAGCGCCACGATGTCGCTGACCGACAGGCTGTGTCCCCGGAAATCATCCGGGTGGGCGGTGTTGAACTGGACATAGAGCGCCTCCAACTGCGCCATCACCGCATCCGGCGTGTCGGGCGCCTTCGGGAGGTCCCCGTGGTAGACCACCTCATAGTGGTCGATGTCCGGCTCCTTGCTCTGCCGCTGGAGGCTGGAATAGGACTCGAACCGCTCATAGAGGGTGTCGTCCGTGTGCCGGAGCTGTAAGATGGCATAGGCGTCGGTGGCGCTCTCCAGAAACGCCGTCAGGTGGCCGGGGTCCTCGTCCACGCCGTTCACCTCGTCCCATTTCCTGATGTCAGACATTCTGCTCCTCCTTCCTCAAAAATGGCAGGCCGTTCTCCTTTGCGTCCTGCCGCTGCCGCTGCCGGCGTTCCTCGCTGTACGGGGGGCGGATGCCCACGCACCGCTTGGGGATGCGGTAGGTCACGGACCGCCCCGGCCCGGAACGCTCCAGGACATAGCCCTCCGGGAACCGCTGGGAAAGCTCCCGGAGCTTATTGATGAGCCTTGCGTCATGGGTGTAGACCTCCGCCGTGTCCAGCTCATTGTCCCACAGGATGATGGTCTCCTGCTCCGCAAGGGTCAGCTTCTGGCGGCTCATAAGCTGGCCTCGTCCCGCTTCTTCGCCGGGGCGGGGGCGGGGTGTCCCTTCGCACTGGACTTCAAGGCGGAAAGCTGGCCCAGGACGGACTCCCGCTTCTCGGCCTGCGCCTCCTGCTCCCGCATGGCCGCCTTCTCCATGAGCATCCCGTGGTCGGTGGGGGTCATGGAGCGGCGCTCCAGCTTGTTCTCAAAGAGGACCATATCCCGCACCTCGTTGATGGAACAGCCCACGACCTCCAACTCGCCGCTCTTGGTCTCGTTGAACTTCTCATCATACAGGTGGTAGTCCCAATGGCCCGCCCCACACTCCACGGCGAGATAGGCGTTCCAGCCGATCTTCCACGCCGCCTGCTCCGCATCCAGCTCTGGCTCCGGGCGGCAGACGCCCCCGCCACGCTCCAGCACCTCGGCGAACTGGCAGATATGGTAGACCTCGCTCCCGACATAGGTGTGGTAGTCGTCGATATACTCGCACTTGGCGGAGAAGGTCCTGTCCGGGTACTCCACCTGGATCGTACCGCCGTCCGGGATGCGGAACTGCTCGTCATAGCCGCTGTTGATGAAGCGGATGTCATCCTTCGGCAGTGTCTCCGGCTCCCAGATGGAGCGGTGGCGGATGTCCGAATCGCGGAAGTCTTTCAGGGAGGTCAGGCCCACCTGCGCCACATCGCTGCCACCCAGCGGCCCGCTTTGCAGCCCCGCTTCTCCAATAGCGGCTGCCCGCGCCGCCGCAAGATGGTCGTGGGTGGGGTCGATACCGTCCAGCACATCGTCCAGGCTGATCTTGCCCTCGGCGGTCTTTTCTTTGGTCTGCTTGTCAAACACAGTGTACTCAAAATCCCCGCCCTGGACCTCTTTCAGGTGGAGCAGGGAGGAACGGTCAACAAGGTACACGCCTTCCTGTTTTCCCTGCGACTCCATTTCCATCTGGACAGCCTCCTGCACAGCCTGTTCCATACTTAAAGTGGCCACCCGGTCCTCGATGCTCTCCCGGACTACATCCATATGCCCGGTATCGACCATCTTGGAGAAGGTCTTGTAGATGTCCGCCATCGTGTCCGGGGAGGCCAGCAGCGCCCTCGCCTGATCGTCAGGCAGTTCCAGCGCCCCGATCTCCATCAGGATGTCCTCCCGCACCGCATACTCAACAGCGTGGTTCAAGATATCGGCGGGCGGCTGGTCCACCAGCCATGCCCTGAACTTGTCCTGCTCCGCCGACGCTTTCTCATACAGTTTGCTGCTCAGTTCCGTATCAGCCATTCTATCAGTCCTCCTGTCTCAAAATTTTGACCCATCTTGTTTTCATCTGGCGGGGATACTGCCCGCTGTCCCTGGGCCTACGCCTGCCCGTCCACTCCAAGCCCCCGGCAGGCCCCTCACACACGAAGCCGGAGGCTTTCAGGGAGGTGCCGCACTCGCTGTCCAGGATATAGGTGATGACCTTTTTATAGCCCATCGCCCTCGCCGCCCGGACCGCCGCCCCATAGAGCATACTGCAAGCGTTCCGCGCCCCATCGGTGCAGAGGCGGTTGACCTCCAGTGTATAGCCGTCATCCAGGAAGCGGCTCACCGGGCGGCCGCAGATGGCAACACCGGCGAGCCGCCCGTCCTCCCGGACACCGATAGAGAACTTGTGTCCCACCGTGGGCTTATGGTGGCGGTGGTGCTGGCACACGAACTCGTTCGCCTCCCGCAGGGAGATGGGGACCAGCGACAGCATATCACTCACCGCCCACAGCGTCACGGATGCCCTGCATGATATACGCCACGCAGGGGACGGCCACGCTGTTGCCGAGCATCTGGTAACGCTTCGTGTCGCTGATGGCTTTGCCGCCCGCGCCGGCCTCCGTCCAGCCGTCCGGGTAGCCCTGCAAACGCTCCGCCTCGGTGGGGGTGAGCCTCCTCACGCAAAGCCCGGTGCGGACGGGGTTCTGGTAGTTCAGCGAGTAGCCGCCGGAGGCCGCCTTTGCCAGCAGTGTTCCGCTGACCTCATCTGTCTCCCGGAGATTGTGGCAGTCCACGGCGGCGGTCTCCGCACCATCTGCGCCCTCCACCACAGCCACGCCGCCCTGATTGCAGCAGGGGTTCCCGCCGTTCAGGTCCAGCGTCCGGGAGGTGTCCGCCTCATAGAAGCCGCTCTTTGGGTTGTCCGACAGCATCCCGCCGGAATGGTAGGCGCCGATCACATAGGCTTTCATCACGGCGCTCTGCTGGCCCGCCAGGAGGGTGGGGGCGGTCTCCTCCTGGAAACCGATGCTCCCGGACTGGCTGCCGGCCTTGTGCTTGAAGCCCGCGCTCACCACGCAGAAGTCCAGCTCGTTCCCCTGTCCGGCAGGGCGGGAAAGCCCGGCGCCGGAGGCACAGAGCGTCCCGGCGATCTGCGGGTGGGTGACGATGGGCTGCTCATGGGCGGCGGTCAGGGTGGGGGACTGCTCCTCCAGGATGCCGGCGTTGGCCTGTCCGGTCCCCATGCAGACGGCGTGGCGGTCGATGGTGTTGAGGGTGAAGGAGACGTTCTCGTTGATGCCGTCCCCCTGCGGCCCGTTCCCGTCCGCCCTGCCGATCATGGAGCCCTGGATGGCGTATGCGGTGATGGGCAGGTTGCCGTGGGTCTGGCTGCGGAGGGTGGGCGATACGCCGCCCTTCTCCACATTGAGGGAGTCGCCGCCCTGGTCGTTCAGTATCTCGACCTTCGGGGCAAAGAGGTACTGGTCGTTCCCGGTCGCCAGTGTGCCGCTCTTTTCCACCTGGAGCAGAGGCCCCTTGCCCCCGCCCTCACAGCCGCAGCGGATACGCATGGAGATGGCGGGGACCGCCGCCCCCACGCCGTCCGGCATCTCGATCACGCCGTTGCGCCCGGTGGACATCCCGCAGTTCGTCCCCAGCGTGGCCGCCACATGGCCGGTAAGCTGGGCATTGTAGCCGTCTATCCCCGCGCCTGCTGTTCCAGCGCCGTTTTGAGCATAGGCGGCAGGTCCTTGCCGCGGCGTTCCGCCCGCCGCAAAATACCCTGACAGGCTTTTGGGGACAAAGAGTATCTCGCCGGCGCGTTCGCCTCTAAAATCTGCGATAAGAAAGATGCGCCGGCGCCGCTGTGCTGTTCCGAAGTATTGGGCGTCGTACACGCACCAAGCGAGGTCAACGCCTCGGCCTCGTACCATCCCGGCGTTTGCCCACCGTCCAGAACCAGGCATTGGAACTTCGGCGTCTGTGAACGCTTCCAGCACAGCCTTAAAGTCACGCCGGGAAGAACTTGACAAGGCTCCGGGGACATTTTCCCAGAGCGCGAATTTCGGGTATTCTCCATTGGTCGCCTCCTGCATTTCTCTGATGATCCTGATGGCCTCCAGAAAGAGGCCGCTCCGCTCCCCAGCAAGGCCCAGGCGCTTGCCCGATGCTATGGACAAGTCCTGGCAGGGGGAGCCGAAGGTGATGATGTCCACGGGCGGCAGGGCGCCGCCGTGGAGCTTTGTGATGTCGCCAACGTGTTCCATGTCCGGGAAGTGCTTCTTCGTCACGGAGACGCACTCCGGGACGATCTCGCTGGCCCACAGGGGCCTGATCCCATAAAAAGAGGCGGCATAGGGGAAACCTCCTATGCCGTCAAACAGGGAACCGAGCGTAAGCTGCTCTCTATTCAATTCTTTTTCCCTCCGCTGTTCTTCCCACTGTTATCGAACTCCATCTGGAACTTCGCCCGGCCGTCCTCCTCGGTGGTGAGCAGGACATCGGCGTTATAGGTCCTGCCTGTCCGCTGGCTCTTGCAGTCCTTCAGCTTGATGCGCCCCTCCTTCACCAGCTTCTCGGCCATGCCAGCGGTCAGGTGCTTGCCGATCTTCTTGAAGTAGGCGTTGTCCTTCCAGAGGACGAAGCGGCACTGCGTCGTCACAAACTCCACTCCGCTGCGCCCGCCTTGCGGCGAGCATCCGCTCCGTTCCGTTGCTCCTCCTTCTCCCACAAAATCTGACGATTTTGTGGGAACCCTATGAGTGCAAAACCAGCCCTTGTCACGCTCCGCCACGTCCGCCCCGCAGTGGGGGCAGCTCCCGATCACCTTGCTGTTGCCTGGCATCTTGATCTCCACTCCTTTCACCGTCTCATAGTTCTTTACAAGGTCCGTCACCATCCCGGCGATCTCCCGCATGAAATCGTCAGGCGCATAGCCGCCCTTCTCAATGCCCAGCAGCTTCTCCTCCCACTCCGCCGTCATGGAGGGGGACTGTATCTGTTCCGGCACTACGGCGGCCAGGGCGCGGCCCTTGTCCGTAGGGACCAGCGCCTTGGCCTTCTTGTCCCCCTTGCGCTCCACAAAGCCCTTCTGCACCAGCTTCTCGATGATGGCGGCGCGGGTAGCAGGGGTTCCGATGCCCTTGCGCTCCACATCTTCGGGCATCTCCTCGGCCCCGGCGGTTTCCATGCTCTGGAGGAGGGTGTCCTCCGTGAACCGTTTGGGGGGCGTTGTCTTGCCCTCTTTCAACTCCACCCTGGCGAGGGGCAGCTCCGCATTCTCCGAAAGGGCGGGGATGGGCGGTGCGTCGTCCTCGGACTTCTCATCAGTGCTGGCGGCAACATACGCCCGCCAGCCGGGGTCCGTGACCGTCTTGCCCTTGGACTTGAACTGGTGTCCGGCGCACTCCAGCGTGACGGCGGTCTCCGAGTAGCGGCAGGGGTCGCCCACGGCGCAGACGAGGCGCAGTGCAATCAGGTCCAGCACCGCCAGCTCCCCGGAGGGCAGCTCCGCAAGGTCGGCGGACTCCAGCGTTTTCGTAGGGATGATGGCGTGGTGGTCGCTGACCTTCTTCCCGTTGATGACCTGGGCGGCGTTCACGGGGGCGGGGGCGTCCGGGGAGATATTACGCTTTTTCTGCACCATATCCACCAGCCCCGGCAGCATCCCCGCCATGTCCTCCGTGAGGCAGCGGCTGTCCGTCCGGGGATAGGTGACGAGCTTCTTCTCATAGAGGCTCTGGGTGTAGTCCAGGGTCTGCTGCGCCGTGAATCCCAACTGGCGGTTGGCGTCCCGCTGGAGGGAGGTCAGGTCGTAGAGCGCCGGGGGCTTCTCCGCCCTGTCTTTGCGCTCCGTCTTTACCACGGTGGCCGTCCCCGCCGAACGGCACTCCTCCGCGATCTTCTCTGCCTCGGTCTTTTCCTTCACGCGCTCTCCGTTCGCCGCAAAGCCCTCCGGCACAAGCTGGACCGTGTAGAACGGCTCGGACTGGAAATTGCGGATCGCCGCCTCCCGTCCGCAGACCATCGCCAGCGTGGGCGTCATCACCCGGCCCACATTGAGGGTGGGGCCGTACTTGCATGAAAAGAGCCGGGTGGCGTTGATGCCGACGATCCAGTCGGCGCGCTCCCGGCACAGGGCAGCCTCATACAAGGCATCGTATTCCGTTCCCGGTCTCAGGCTGGCAAAGCCCTCCCGGATGGCGGCGTCCTCCATTGAGGAGATCCAGAGCCGCTCGAAGGGCTTTTTGCACTTGCACTGGTGGTAGACCAGCCGGAAGATCAGCTCGCCCTCCCGTCCGGCGTCGGTGGCCTCCACGATGGAGGCGACATCCTCCCGGCTCATCAGCTCCTTCAAAATCTGGAACTGCTTTTTCGTGGACGGGGATACCTGATACCGCCACTTCTCCGGCAGGATGGGCAGGTCCTCCAGCCGCCACTTGGCGTAGGTCTCACCGTAAGCCTCCGGCTGGGCCAGCTCCACCAGATGGCCCACGCACCAGCTCACGATATACCCGCCGCCCTCCAGATAGCCGTCACACCGCTTCGAGGCGCCCAGCACCTTGCCGATGCTCTGCGCCACCGAGGGCTTCTCGCAGATCACTAACTTGCTCATAGGCAGTCGCTCCTTTCTGAAAAAATCAACTGTTTTCGCCCGATTTTGGGCATCAAAAAAAGCGGGCAAAGATGTGTGATCCTTGTCCGCTTTACGGTTTTTATAAAGTTTTGCCCGCCGCCTGTCTCAGGAGAGGTTCTCCCGGAGGAATTTGTGCGACAGGAGGGAGAGGTAGGCTTCGCCCAGCTCCATGATGAAGTCCGGGGTGATGGACCAGAACGGGGAGCGGTGCAGATTGTCAAAGGCCATCTTGAGGACGGCGTACAATGCCGGATCCTCCAGCCTAAGACGCTGTTTCAGCCCCGCCTCCGCATCGGCCCACTCCGTCACGCCGCCGACCTCCCTTGTAGCCATGACATACAGGAGGATCAGCGACATACATTTCTTCGAGTCCGGGTCTGCCGGGGACAGCATACGGTAGAGCCGCCCCACCTCCTCACGGACATCCGCCAGCGTCAGGGACGTGTACTCGCTCAGGATGGAATCGGCCATGATGTCAGCCACAGCCTCCCGCCAGATCGCGTACCCGGCGTTCATCATGCCGTCCTCCGCCCCGCTGCCCATGCAGTAGCGGTCAAAGAAGCCCCCGCCCTCGATCTCGTTCTCACAGCAGAACAGGTGTGATATTTCATGGAGGAAAACACGGTGCAGCTCCGGCAGGGGGAAGCTGATGTCGGCGCGTACCATCACGCCGTATAGCCCCCTGCCCACAAAAGCCTGTGCCGCAAAGGACTGGAAATAGCCCTCCGCCTTGTAGTCCTCGTCCAGGTTCCTCGGAAAATGCTCTTTGCAGAACCGCTCGTAGACCTCCAGACCGTTCTCCGGGGTGAAGAACGCAAGGACGGTGTTGTCCCTTGTGATGCCGGAGTCAAGGGCTTCGTTGAAGAAGTCCAGGGCATCATAAAAGATGTCCCTCAGTTCCTGCTCCGTGTAGCGGCCCATATCCGCACCTCCTACTCCAGTTCTTCCCAGGGTTCCAGCCCCATCTCCTCCCAAGTGACACCATAGGGGGCGCCCCCGGAGGTGTACCCGGCGATATAAAAGAAGCGGCCGTCCTGCTCCGGCAAGCTCTGCTGCTCCTGCGCCGCCAGCCTCGCCTTTCTCCGTTTCCGGGCGGCCCGCTTGATCGCCAGCTTCTCCGCCTCGGTTTTCTTCACCCTGGGCTTCGGCGGCTCCGGGAGGCTGTTCTTCTCGATCCGCTCCGCAAATCTGGCCTGTTTTTTCAGGAAAACATCATGGACGGTCTCATAGGACAGCCCCAGCCCACGGCCCTGTATCTTGGTAAAAGCCGCCTTTGCCAGCTTCTCCAGTTCCGCATCGGCGGGCATCCGCCCATGCTCTTTATAATGGGCGCAGACCACGCCGAACATGGCCTCGGACAACTTCTGTTTCTGTTTTGCTTTCAGGTCTTTCCAGCCCCTCGCGCCCATATCCGCCACCTCCCGGCATTACTGTACCCATTGTAACATGGATACGGCATATCCGCCATAGGCTTTTGGAAAGCCGTTCAGACAAATGAGCGTCAGCCACAGGCAGATCATCAGGAGGACCAGAAGTTCAAGAAACCTTCGGGGGTCAATACGCATAGCCGCACCTCCTGTTCTACAAAAAGGTTTGCGGCTGGTCTCAGCCGCCAGCCGCAGACTGTTCCATCAGATACAGATGGCTCCGCTTAGACCGGCTCATCGTCCGACCCGTCAAAGCCATCCTCGTCCTCATCGTCAAGCCCAATGTCCTCCGGGAGGCCGTAGTCCTCGTCATCCTCCGAATAGTCGGCGTCCGGGTCCGGCTTGGCCTGTTCCTTCTTCCCGCCGCCCTTGAAGAACTTCGTATAGGCGAAGAAGCCGCCTCCGCCCAGGAGCGCCAGCACAAGGACCAGTACGGGCAGGGGGTCCACCTTTGCGGCGGGCTTGGCCTCATCCGGCTTGTCCTCGTCGTCCCCGTCCTCCGGCTCCTGGGTCTCAGCGGGCGGCTGGACCTCCGGCTCCGGCTTGGTGTATTTCGCCGCCGTGTCCTCATCCATCAGGGCCAGCAGGTCCGCCTCGTCCACCAGGTTCAGGAAGTGGACGGTCTGCTCCCCCTCGTCATCCCGGTCGATGATGAGGTAGAAGGTGTTCCCGGCCTTTGTCACCAGCGTGATGAACTGCTTGCCGGAGCCGTCCGCATGGGCCTCATCATAATCGTCCACCAGCGTCAGGTTTCCGTCCGGGGTGAGGGCGGCGGAAGGAGGACCTGCCGCATCGGTATTCCCCATGCTCATCATCAGCAGGAGCATCATCATCAGGGTGTCCTCGTCAAAGCCGCTTGTGTCAGGCGCATCCTGCCCCTCATCCGCGGGCGGGGCGGCAGGGGACTCCTGTTCCGCCACATCCAGATAGTCCTTGTAGACATACCCGGTGGCCTCCGGGACCACGACCTCATACCAGTCGCCGCTCTCGCCAACGACCTCCACCTCCGTACCCCGGAGCAGATGCCCGATCACCGAGTGTTCCATGCCGGAGCCGGAGCGGAGGTTCAGGTAGGTGTCGCTGCGGACATTGACTGTGCCAACGGCAACGGTCTCTGTCGCCGCCTCCGTTCCGGCATCGGCATCAGCATCGGTATCGGTCTCCTCGCCGGTGTCCTTGCTGGTATCGCCGCCCATCAGGGCCTCCATGATCTGCTCCATGCCCTGGGCGGAAAAGGTGATCTTCCCGTCCTCGCTGATCGTCACACCTTCCGGCAGGACGATCTTCGTGCCGAGGGTGGCGCCATCGGGCAGGGCGGGGCTGTCAGTCTCCACAGCGTCCCCGGCAGTCCCGTCCGTTCCAGCGGGGGCTGTCTCCACAGCCTCTGTCCCAGCGGCCCCCTCCGTGGAAACCGGGGAATTGTCCGCCGCAAAGCACACGGCGGAGAGGTTCCCCATCATCAGAACGCCCGCCAGAAGGCCGGCGATCATGCTCTTAATCTTCATGCTCTTTATCCTCCTTGATCTCAGAAGTATTGTTGTCACGGCCAGCCAGCGCATCCGGCGCGCCCGCCCCCGGCACAGCGGCCGGGAAGGGGAGCAGCCCGCCTTGCAGGGCTTTCAGGACCTCCGCAAGCTGGTCCGGGGTCAGGTTCCGCGCCCGCACCATCTCGTGTATCTCCGTGTTCTCCTGCTGGGTGTACTTCTGGCAAAGCTCCTTGTAGCGGGCGTCCCACAGGTCGCGCTTTTCCTTTGCGCGGTCCCGGTCGGCCCTGATCTTGTCCAGTCTCTCGCTCATTTTCGCTCCTTTTTGCTGTGCCTGAAACGCCCGGAACGGGGATGCGGGTGTCCCCGCTATCTCTCTATGCCGGGGGAGTGCCTCTCCTTTTTCATTTCAGGCGGTTTCTGTGTTGCCGCCGCCTTTCTCTCCGCAAGGTCCTTTATCACCGATGTCCGCCCCACGGCCTCCTTCTCCGGCGCAAAAGCCTCCCGCTCCTGGGCGTCATACAGCGCCTGCAAGCGGCCTTCCGCCGATGTGAGCATATCTTGCAGGATGGCTATCCGCTCCTCTATGCGGTCAGATGCGTCACTTGCGCCGCCTGTCTCCAGCATGAAGCGTTCCAGCCGGTCCTTTTCGCCGCCGATATACTGCTCCAGCAGCTCACACTCGGCCATCAGGCTCCCGATGGTATCGCCAGGATATGCCTCGGATGGCTGGCGCGGGTCTTTCCCCATCTCATCCATCTTGTTCCTCACCTCCCATGGTCTTGTGGTCTTGCCAGCGGCGTCACCTGATGCGCCCGAAGCACAGGAAATGGCTCTGCCAATAGCTGCTCTCGGTGCTGGCGTAGGAGATGGGGTTGCCGCAGTGGATCATCATCCCATCGCCCACATAGATGCCCACATGGGTAGCGTCGCTGGGGTCTGAGGCGTCGTAGGTGTGGTGGAAGAAGATCAGGTCCCCCGGCTTCGCCTGGTCGGGCGGGATGATGTCGCAGATATTTTTCAGCCCCCTGGCGCCCAGCCGGCCCACGTTCCAGCCATTGCCGCTGTGGTTGATGACCCACGACACGAAGCCGGAGCAGTCAAAACTTGTGCTGGGGGAACTGCCGCCCCAGACATAGGGGTAGCCCAGGTACTTCTCCGCCTCGGTTATCATCCTGCGGAATTTCTCATCGGTCAGCGCCTCGCCGGGGATGTCATAGTCCGTGTACTCGCCCCCGGACACGCCGTACACATCCTCCCCGAACAGCTCCGAACGGTTGCCGCTGGTCGTCATCAGCACGTCGTAGCGGTCGGCCTGCTCCGTTGTCAGCCCGGAGTCCCGGATCACCGCCCCCAGCCCCTTGTTGGTCAGCTTCACATTGAGGATATGATAGTTGTACGGCACTTCCACATCGTAGTCGTTGCCCTCGCTGTCCGTCCTGGTCTCTGTGCGGTAGCGGACCTCTACCTCCGGCGTGAGGGTGAGGGTGTACTGCTGGGCGAACAGGCTTTGCAGGGTGCTTTGCACCTCCGCCCTGGTGTAGTCCTCGAACAGGACGGTCAGGTAGGAGGCCAGCTCATAGGGGTTGTGGCCGATCTCCGCCAGGTCGTAGCGGTACTCGTCATAGCCGGGGTGGGTGCTTTCGATATTGCTTATCTGGTTGTCCAGGGCAGTCTCCAGCGCGGAGTAGTCCGCGTCGGCCCCCAGGATGTCAGCGTCCTCCGCCGTGTAGGAGGTCCCCAGCACAGCGTTCCCGCTCCCGGCGAACATGGCGGTGCAGGAGGAGAACATCCCGGCGATGAGCATCACCAGAAGCCCCAGGGCGCCAACGATGAGGATGGCCTTGGGATGCTCCTTCACGAACTCGATCCCCTTGTCCACCACTGACTTCGTTCCCTCGGCGGTCTTTTTGCCGCCCTTCGCCGCCCCGGAAGCCCCGGCTTTGCCGCTGGCCTTGGCTTCCATATACCGCTTTTTCAGTTCCTGCTTCTGCCGCCACCTGGAGATGGGGTTGGAGGAGGGGTTGGTGTCATTGTGGCGCTCCCGCTGGTACAGGGCCTCCACATTGGCGCTGTCTGACTTCCGCTCCAGCCTCGCCGCCTTGTCGTACTGTTTCAGCTTGTGGCTGTAATGGCGGTTGTTCACGACGTTCCCGGTGTTCCGCACCGTGGACTCCCCGCTTTGCAGGGCATCCGCGCCGGAGTTGCCCTCACCGTCATTGTCCGAACGGCCCACAGCGTCCCGGACGGTGTTCCTTGCCGCATGGAGAGCAGCGGCGGGGGCGTTCACCGCCGCCCGGCCACCCACTCCCGGCTTCCGGGCGGTGGCTTCCGTCACTTCGATGCGGAGCTTGCCCCTTGCGGCTTTCGTAGACTGCCGTTCCGGGCGCAGCTTATCCGAGAGCCGCTCCGCGGTGGCCTCCACCTTGCCGCTTCTGGCGGTGGTGCGGGGTCGCCTTTTCGAGGGGGCTTTTTCCTTTTCCCTGTCCGCTTTGGAGGACTGCCGGGACTGGTGGAGCTTATCCGACAGCCGCTCATCCACGGCCTCGGCCCTGCCGCTGTCACGGATGATACGCACACGCCTCTTGGTCGGGAGCTTCTCATTCGCCCGGTCCGCTCTGTCGGCGGCCTTGTCCGCCTTTTTCGCCGCCCTGCGGATGTCCCGGTCAGAAAGCTCATCCTCCGTAAAATGGAGGCGGCGCGCCTTGTCAGCCATTGCTTACCTCCCGTTCCTTGACCTCCGTCAATTTGGTCGTCATGATCTTGTAGAGTTCCAGGTCGGTGGGGAAACGGTCCACGAAGGGCAGGATGACATTGCCGAAAAACAGCAGCCCCTCACCCTCGCCGGAGTGGGTCACATAGGAGAGCTGGTGGGGCGAAATGTTGAGCTGCTTCGCCAGGATGGCGCGGTCCCCCGCCGCCTGGTTGAGCATGATGATGAAGTCGCTGTTCTCAAAGATGTTCTCCACTTCCCGGCTGGAGAGCAGGTCCTTCACATTCTGGGTGATGCCGGTGGGGATGCCTCCCCATTTGCGGAACCGTTTCCAAATCTCCACGGAGTAGGCCGCCGTCTGCTCCTCCTTCAGGAGCAGATGGAACTCGTCCATGAAATACCGGGTGGCCTTGCCCGCGCTGCGGTTCTGGGTCACGCGCCCCCACACCTGGTCCTGCACCACCAGCATCCCGATTTTCTTCATCTGCTTGCCCAGGTCCTTGATGTCGAAGCAGACGATGCGGTTGGTGATGTCCACATTGGTGCGGTGGTTGAAGATGTTCAGGGAGCCGGTGACATAAATTTCAAGGGCGGTCGCCACATGGCGGGCCTCCTTTTCCTCCTGCTTTAAGAGCGCCTCGTAGAGGTCCTGCAAGAGGGGCATATTCTCCGGCCTGGGGTCCTCGAAATACTTCTGGTATATCTGGTGGACACAGCGGTCGATGACCGTTTTCTCCACCGGCTGGAGGCCCTCCTTGCCGCCTACCACTAGCTCGCACAGGGAGAGGATGAAGTCGGCTTTCAGGGCCACGGGGTTGTCCTCCTCGGAGTAGTTCAGGTTGATGTCCATCGGGTTGACATACTGCGTACTGGACGGGCTGATCCTGATGATCTGCCCGCCGAACCGCTCCACCAGCGGCGCGTACTCCGCCTCCGGGTCGCAGATGATGACATCATCGTCCGACACAAGGAAGGCGTTGGCGATCTCCCGCTTGGCGGCGAAGGACTTGCCGGAGCCGGGAGTGCCAAGGATCAGCCCGTTGGGGTTTTTAAGAGCCTTCCTGTCCACCATGATGAGGTTGTTGGAGAGTGCGTTCAGGCCGTAGTAGAGGGACTCCTTCCGATCCTGGAACAGCTCCTGCGTGGTGAACGGGATGAAGATGGCGGTGGAGCTGGTGGTAAGGCCCCGCTGTATCTCGATGAGGTTCTGCGCCAGCGGCAGGGAGGACATCAGGCCCTGCTCCTGCTGGAAGTCCAGCCGCCGCAGGACGCAGTTGTGCTTCTGGGCGATGCTCTGGGACTGGAACACGTTGGTCTCCAGCTCCTGCTCGGTGCGCCCGGTGTTCATCACCAGGAACGTCACCATGAACATCCGCTCGTTCTGGCTCTGCAATTCCTTCAGGAGCGCCTTGGCGTCCCTGCCGTAGGTAGCGAGGTCGGAGGGGATGATGTCGATGTCGTACCCGGCGCGGACGGCCTTCTTCTGTTCCTCGATCTTGCTGCGGTCCAGCTCCGTGATGGTGTGCTTCACCGTCTTGATGGCCTTGTTCTGGTCGATGGACTGGATGTGCATGGTTACGATCTGGCTGGAGTCGATGTCCAGGATGTCCGCCAGCATACGGTCGCTGATGTCCGAGGCGGTGATGGACAGGAACGACAAAGCGCCGTACATACCGCCCACCTGGAAGGTGCGCCGGCCGTTGAAGGCAAAGGCGGCGGGGGCGATGAAGTCCTTCACGGACAGCCCGGACTCCACCAGCCACTTCCACTCAAAGGCGAACGGGTCGCGGTCGCCCATGTGGAACATGGAGTGCATCAGGCGCAGGCGCTCCTTCCCGTTCAGCACAGCGGCGGTCACGCCGATGCGCTTGAAGTTGTTCAGCAGGTCCGTCTCCACATGGTCCAGCCGGGGCTTCGCCTGCCGCATGGAGGCCGCCTCGATGCCGAAGGTCAGGTACTTCGCCTTTGTCAGGCCGTTGTTGCCCCTGGCAAGCTGGCTTTTCAGCATCTGGCTGTACTCCGCCCGGACGCTGTCAAAGGCGTCCCCAGCGGGCGGGATGCGGACGGACTTCTCGAAGCTCTCCGCGTCGGTCGCCATGTTCATGAAGGACAGCTCGAAACGGATGGAGCTGTCGAAGAAGTTGAGGAAGCTGCACCACTCCTCAAAGATGGCCGTCTTGTCCTCCTGCTGGGCGAGCTGGTAGTTGATGTCGTTGAACTGGACGGTCTTGGTGTAGTAGTTGTCGGTGACACGGCAGATGCCGTCCGGGAACATCCGCTGGAACGGGATGGACTGCTGGGCGGTGCGGGGAGTGCCGTCATCCCTGCGGGCCTTCTCGATGATGGCCCTGATCTGCTTTTTCTCCGCCTTTGTCAGGCTTGCGGGGAGAGCGATGGGCTCCGCTTTCCCGCGCCCGCTTTTCCGCGTTTTGAACAATGGCCTGTACCTCCTTTTCCACTTGGTCCTGCCGCATGAGGGCAGAGTAATAGTTGTTGGTCGCATAGGGGCGGACCTTGGGGCGGACGAACTTCGCCTGGATGAAGTGCCGCGCCACCGCCTCCAGCGGCTGGCCGTCCTTCTCGTACATGGCGAGGAAGAACAGCGGGAGCATGAGGACAATCATCCCCATGACGGAGAGGCTGGTGTTGCCGGAGCGTTTCATCAGGAAGAACGCCGGTACGCCGATGAGCGCCGCCGCGCCGAAGCAGACGAGCTGCCGCTTCGTCAGCCCAAAGAACACCTTGGTCTTTACCCGCGTCAGGTCGCGGGGGATGGAAATATACGCTGCCATGATGACCTCCTTTCCCGGTCAATGGGCGTTCAGTACGCTTCGGGCAAGGCCCCCGGTCTTGAACAGGGTGAACACCAGCAGGACCGTGTACCCCACCACGCCCCAGAGGGAGCCAACTATATCCGAAGTGAACGAGATGGACTGTATCAGCACAGCGTAGATGCCGACACAGATGATGATGAGGAAGCCCTGGAAGCCCAGGGCGAACAGGGAGCGGAGGTAGTTCTGCCCGGTCTGGCTCTGCTCCCGGCTGCCGAAGGTGGACAGCGGGATGGGCGCGAGGCTCGTCATCAGATATATCTCGATCATGCGCCCGTAGACGATGACGAAGATCACGATGGAGAGTATCCAGAGGGTGAGCTGGATGACGAAGCTCATCAGGTAGATGCCCAGGAGCGTACCCACGCCGTAGGTCTCCAGCGTGGCCTCCATCGCGGCGATGGCCTCATCGCTGACCGATGTGGACGCGCCGATGATGCCCCCGCTCTGGGAGATCACGCTCTGGCAGACATCAAAGACCGCCATCACGATGTTGAAGCAGTTGGAGATGAGCGTGACAGCCACGAAGGTCTTGAATATCCACTTGAAGATGATCCATGTCTCGAAGTTCGAGAGGTTGTTATGCTCAATGATGAGCTGGATCAGCTCGTAACAGGCAATGAAGGTGAGGATCAGCCCCGCTATGGGGATGATGACGGTCTCCGATACGCTGCGTATCATGGAGAAGATGCCGGGGGAGAAGCTCGCCGGGGTCATGCCCACATCCGTGGCGATCTCCCCCACGCGGGAGTTGACCGAATCGAAAACACCTGTGAGGTTGCCCATGATCCCGCTGATAAGCAGCTCTTTGAGCCATTCCGCGATTGCGTCAAGAATACTGCCCAAATCAAATACCTTGTCCTTTCATCTGGTGGGGCAGGGCGGCAGGGCGCCGCCCCGCCCTGGTTACAGCGGGCCTTGTCCTGCCTCCGTGTCAGGCGGTGAACAGCCCGGAGAGCAGGGGGACCAGGGTGATACCGATGAGGGCGACGCCTCCGCCGGCCATCAGCTGCTTCATGCCCTGGCTCTTGGCTCCGGGGTTGTCGTTGCCGTAGCCCTCCAGAAGGTTGATCGCGCCCCACACGCCGAGGCCGGCGCCCAGCGCCACAACGAGGGTCTGCAAAACACCGATCGCACTGTTGAAAAATGCCATAAATTTGTCCTCCTTAAAGACAGGGGGCAGAGCCTTTGCCCCGCCCGGTTCGTGGAATGGTTTTGATGGTACAAAAGGGCGCCCGCCGCCCCGCATAGTCAGCCCGCCTGTTGGATGCCTGCCGTAAGGTAAGTGGGGGCAGCTTCATTACAGGCGGGCGTTGTCCCACGCAGGGAGGGAACGCCCGGACATGGAAAAAGCCCCGCAGAGGGGGCTTTACGGCGTGGCGCTCATCCGTCCGCGTCGATCACATCAAACTCGTCCTTCGCCCGCAGCTTCAGCCGGTGATCCAGGAACTTCTCGATGTCGAAGCGGTTCTTCTCGTCACAGTCCGCCGTGTACTGGAAATTGGGGTGCTTTGTCAGGTCGTACTTGTCCGACAAAAACGGCCTCACGCCCCGGAGCTGGAGGATGCACTTGCCGCCGTCCAGCACCGCCAGCTCGTCCACGCTGGCCAGCTCATGGCCCGTCCGCTGGTAGTTCACGCTGTGGGACTCCTGGCTGCCCTTGCTCACCCCGGTGTTGAACATATCTATGGTCTCCTTGCCCAGGGCGGCGGAAAGCTCCTTCAAGGTGGTCGGCTCACTGCCGCCGAGGAAGATGCGGGTGTCCATGTTGCCGATGATGGTGTCGGCGTTGTCCTTGTAGATCGCCTTTAGCTGGCTCTGCGCCTGCAAGACCAGGCAGGCCGATATTTCCCGGCTTCGGATGGTCGCCACCAGCTTCTCCAGGTTCGGTATCTGCCCGATGTTGGCGCACTCGTCAATCAGGCAGCGCACATGGACCGGGAGCCGCCCGTGGTACACATCATCGGCTTTCTCGCACAGCAGATTGAAAAGCTGGCTGTATATCATGCTGATGAGGAAGTTGAAGGTGCTGTCCGTATCGCTCATGATGAGGAACAGGGCGGTCTTGCGGTCCCCCAGGGTGTCCAGCTCCAGCTCGTCATACCGGGTGATCTCCCGCAGTTCGGCGATGTCAAAGGGGGCAAGCCGAGCGCCGCAGGAGATGAGGATGCTCTTTGCCGTCTTGCCGGCCGCCAGCTTATAGAGCCGGTATTGGCGGACAGCGAAGTGGTTTGGCTCTTTCTTTTCCAGCGCCTCAAACATCTGGTCGATAGGGTTCTGGAACGTCTCATCGTCCTCCCGGACTTCCATAGCGTTCAGGAAGGTGATGAGCGTCCCGAAGTTCTGCTCCTCCACGGGCGCGATATAGTGGATATAGGCGATGAGCGCCGTGTAAAGGAGCTTCTCGGCTTTCTCCCAGAACTGGTCCCCGCCCTTGCCCTCGCCCTGCGTGTTCACCATCAGCGTTGTCACCAGCTTCAGGATGTCCTTCTCCGAGTGGATATAGGCGAAGGGGTTGTAGTGCATCGACTTCTTGAAGTTGATCGTGTTAAAAATCTTGATGCGGTACTTGTTCCGCACCAAGACGGCCCCGCACTCCTCGACGATCCCCCCTTTTGGATCAGTGATGACATACGAACTATGGCACTGTAAAAGGTTGGGCTTGAGCCAGAACCTGGTCTTGCCGCTGCCGGAGCCGCCGACGATCAGCACGTTCTTGTTCCGGGCGGTCTTGGGGTCCTTGGGGCGGCTGTTCATGGTGAGGCTCTCCGTCCGTGTCAGGATGACATTGTTCTCAAACACGGGGTCCGCGAACGGCTCGATGTCCTTTGGGCCGCCCCATCTGGCGCTCCCGTATTCCTCCCCGTGGCGGTATTTCTTGGCGTTCTTGCTCCGCACATACACCACCAGCCGGAACGCCGCGCCGATGGCAAGCCCGATGCACAGGTCGAAGGGATGGAAGCTGGGCATGGGGTTCCCCCATGCTGTCCCCATCGAGGTGAAGAAGCCCAGCAGTTTTGTGGAGATGTCCGTACCCTCTGCGATGCGCCACGCCTCGCCGATATTGGAGCAGAACAGCCCGATGATGGCATAGGGGAGGTTCAGGATGATGAGTTTCTTTGTTTTCTGGTTCATCGCTCACGCTCCTGGTTCTTCTCCCGCACCTTGGAGGGGATGGACTTGGCAAGCTCTTTCAGGTGCGCCAGGGCTTTCAGGACGCTGGGCCGCTTCTCTTTCTGGGACAGCTTCACGGAATACTCCTTGAAGGCGGCGGTCAGCACATCGGCGTCCTTTGCCTTGAAGAACACCATGAAGCGGGGCGGCTCCTGGGAAACATCCTTTCGGATGGCATAGTCCACGCCGTACTTGTTCAGCACCCGCTCAAAGTCCTTGATGCCGCTCCTGGCGATGTCGATCTGCTGCGCCCCCTGGTCCTTGCGGATCAGCTTCTCCACGGTCATCTTACCGTGGTCGCCCTCCGCCGCCCTGCCGGCCTTCACCCGCGCCCGGTGCTGGGCGTACTTGCGGAATGCCGCCACCAGCGTCCGCCCGGTCAGCTTGCTGGTGCTTATCATCAGGTTCACTGTCCTGTTTTCAACTTCCTCCTGCAAATCTCATTCCCCCTTTCTTCGGAAACGGCGCCGGAGGTATGATGCCGTTGGTTTCAGATGTGGAACGCCGGGAAGTCCTTCCCATCGGCGTAGAGGGTCACGGTATGGTCGGCAAAGTAGACCACGGCGGCGATCACATCCTCCGCAGAGAGGGAAACGCCGTCCCCGTCCTCATCGGTCTTGTAGACGATCACGGGGCCGAGCAGATACCGCTCCCTGCCCAGGTTCAGGACGCGCCGCCCGTCAAAGACGATAGCCAGCCCCTCCACATCCAGGCTGTCATCCGACACGACCTCCAGGCAGTCATAGCTGCCGCGGCTCTCGATCTCGTCCCAGCACTGGGTCTCCTGCATGACCTCCGGGGTCTTGTCCGGGCGCATCACCATCACGATGGAGTCCGCCTCGGCCTCCGTGACGGCGGCCTCCTCCGCCGCGTCGTGCAGATACTCCTCCAGGGAGTCCACCAGCTTTTTGTAGCCGAGCCTGTCCGCGCTGTCGGGCAGGGACAGGTTGATGTTCACATCACCGTTGAAGTGAAAATGGATACTGTTCATAGGCGTTAAGCCCTCCTTTTTTTCATAAAAATGCGCCCGCAGATGAGGCGTGTCACCGCTGCTGGTCCCGCTGCCGCCGCCTCTGCCACTGCTCCAGCAAGCGGAGGATGGTATCGCTCATCTGCCTGGGCGTGTAGGACTTGGGGAAGAACTTCTGAAGGTCGCTGGTCTTGAACGCGATCTGTCCCAGGTCGTCCTTCTTCACCTCGTCCATGATGCCGCACATATCCTTCAGGGTACAGCCGCTCTCCTGGCTCTTTTTCTTCATGCGCTGGGCCTGGGACACAGAGGGGGCGGCCTGGGCGTAGTCCATCGCCTCCAGGAAGTTCCGCTGTTCCTCCGGCTTTAGGTAGGAAAGCTCCACGGCGGGATTGAAGGCGATCTTTTTCTCGTCCACCATGTCCATGAGTTCCGGGATAAGGTTCGTCAGGCGGATATACCGCTTCACCTGGCTCTGGCTGTCCCCGGCATCCTCCGCCACTTTCTCGGCGGCGGTCAACTTCGGACCAACTTGGTCTGAAGTTAGGTCTGTGCGCTGGCCCTGGTGCTTGATGGCCTCCAGCTTCATCTTGTAGGCAAGCGCCTTTTCGCTGGGCAGGATGGTCTCCCGCTGGAGGTTGGAATCCACCATCATGATGATTGCGGCATCATCGTCCAGTTGCCGGACAATGACGGGGAGGGTATCCAGACCCGCCAGTTCTGCGGCATGATGGCGGCGGTGGCCGGAGATGATCTCATACCCGCCGTCCGGGTCCGGGCGCACGATGAGGGGATTAGCGATCCCGACCATCCTGATGCTCTCCACGGTCTCCGCCATAGCGTCATCGTCCAGCACCTTGAAGGGATGCCCCTCAAAGGGGTGCAGCTCGGAGAGGGGGAACCGCTGTACCGTTTCCGTCACGGCTTCTGCCGCAGCCACGGTCTGCGCTTCCGGCTCTTTGGGCTTTGCTTTAGGCATTTGTGTTCACCTCGCTTTCTCAATGTGGGTTTATGGGAAAAAGAAAAAAGGCGTGTACCCAGCCCCCAAGATGGGGCAGGATACACGCCTATGTAACCGTCTGCGGACGCAAAAAAAGAGCGGATACCGACCGCCGGATTTCTCCGACAGCGATACCCGCTCTATGAAGTCTTGCTTTGTCTGATGGGCGTCCTACCCTCCTTGCGCCGCCCTGCGCTTTTGTTATCCTCTGTTTTGGGTCAAAAAACAGAACTAACATCACAAAGTCCCGTGTTTTCAGGGCTTTCTGAGTTTAGTTCTAAAATAACACAATCATCCTTGACAATCACCATATTGACCAGCCCAGCCTCAATATCCCCTATCATATCCAAAAATCCGGGGCGCTTGAAATTCGTACCCGAAAATCCGTCGTCTTTATAAATCTGATAACGGGAAATAGCATGGTCTTTGCAGTATTTGGTGAGGATTTCAATTTGGTGCTGGATGCTGTTGCTGTCCCCCTCGTTCTCATCGTCGCGGGAGAGCCGGACATAAAGGGCCGTCCATTTTTCGCCCTGGTTATTGTACTGCCTGTTCATCATAGCCTCCAATCCGGCAGTCACCATTTCTTGTCCTTGTGACACTTATATTATACTAAATGTCAAGGAAAACGTCAAATTTTCGACAAGTTTTTACTGCTTTTTCCGCTTGGTTTCCTTGTCAAGTAAACGCTTTATTTTTTCTGAAACGGTGACACCCTGGGGGGCAAAATACCCGCCTACTATGTAGGTCGTATTGCCGATCTTAATCTCCGTCTTTATTCCCGGCTGTGCCGTTCGGATTGCATTTGCCATTTGTCAAGCACACTCCTTTGTGAAATGTGTCCCACCGTGAGCAATGCCATTAAGTTAACCAATAAATTCCAAAAGAAAGAAAAAAAGCCTTGACAAAGGCAAAAAAATGTGCGGCAAGGCCCTGAAAACGAGATTGATTTTCAGGGGGCGGGCACATGAAATACACAGCTGAAGGGTTGAGGGATACACTGTTGTCCATGATCGAGGAAATGGGGAATCACCCGGAGCGGTACGCTAAAAATCCAGGCAAAGATTTTACCCGGCGGCGTTCGCTGACGCTGCCCGCGCTGATGAAACTCATCCTGACCATGGACGAAAAAAGCGTCTGGAAGGGACTGCTCGGATATTTTGGGAATGAGATCGACACTCCGTCGGCAGGCGCCTTTGTCCAGCAGAGGAAAAAGCTGCTGCCCCGTGCATTTTCTGAGTTGTTCCACCGGTTCACCGATGCTCTGGATGCGCCAAAGAGATTTCGGGGTTATCGGCTGCTGGCCGTGGACGGCACTTCCCTGAAATCCACGTCATATCCCGAGGACGCAGACGCCTACCGGCCGGGCACAGAGCGGCAGCACGGCTGGAATCTGTACCACATCAACGCGCTCTATGATCTGGAGAACGGCATCTATACCGACGCCCTGGTGCAGAAGGAGCACACCAAAAACGAAGACGCGGCCTTGTGTGAAATGGCGGGGCGTTCCGCCATTCCGGAGCCTGTGATCCTGCTGGCGGACCGGGGGTATGAGGCGTACAACAGCTTTGCCCGTCTGGAGCAAAGGGGCTGGAAGTATCTGATTCGCCTCAAGGACCGGAACAGGACCTATGCTTACGGGATCACGTTGCCCGATCAGCCAGAATTTGACTTCCCGGTGCGTGTTACGCTGGGACGGCTGACCGTGCGGCAGCTGGAGCGGCGGGGCATCCCTGTCCCGGAGGCCTACTGCCGCCTTCCCAATCAGGTCCCATTTGATGATTTGGAACCCGGCAGCGCCGGTTTCTATCTGTTTTCCGCCAGAATTGTTCGCTTGCTGCTGCATGACGGAAGTACGGAAACCCTCATCACAAACCTGGATCCGGATCAATTCCCGCCCGATGTGCTGCGCAGCCTTTACGCCAGACGATGGGGCATTGAAACCTCCTTCCGGCAGCTGAAATATACCGTGGGCATGGTCCATCTGCACTCCAAGAGGCCAGAGCTGATCCTTCAGGAGATCATGTCCGCCTTCATCATTTTTAACTTTGCCCAGGCCGCCGCCTGGGGTGTAGACACGACCCGAGGCAAGTCCAAATACAAACGCCGCGTCAATTTCTCCGATGCGGTTTACTTCTGTTGCCAAGTTCTCCGGGGCGTGGCCTTTGACGTGATCCGCTTCTTGGAGCGTAATCTCCTGCCCTGCCGCCCAGACCGCAGCTATCCCAGACCCGTGGTTGCCGGCAACCGCATTTCTCCTGTGTATGTCCCCGCGCGTTGACTCCCCTGCCTGCCTTGCAACTCTCTTTTTGGTAACTTCTGGTTAACTTAATGGCATTGCTCACCGTGAGACGTATTTATTCAGCGCACTTTACACGGAAATGCGTCTCACGGTGAGACGCATTATCCGGCAACACTCAAAGGAGGCGAACATGGAACCCAACAACCGAATGGGCGAAATCACCGGCAATCTCAAGAAGGACGTGAAAGACCTGCTTTCTGAGAGCGCCAACATCGTGACCGGATTTTTCAAGCGCGGACTTTGCACCGTGCGGGCCGTGGCCGATAAGTGGAAAGCGTTCGCGCAGAGCGTTTCCAGTGCGGCGGACGAGTTGATGAAGCCGCCGTTTATTGAGGGGCCGGAGGCCCCGGCTGCCAATCTCCACCCTGCCGCCGAGCCTGTTGTTACTGTTATGGAAAGTCGGGATCGGAATTTCCCCGTGGGCAAGCAGATGACCCTATCGGAAGCCAACGAGTATGTACGCCAGATGGATGCCAGCCGCCACGAGGCAAAAGCCACTCCCCATGCGGTCAAAGTCAAAATTGACTATATGCGGGGCGATACCAGCGACCGCTACTGGCTCCCGCTGG
>OFEY01000583.1_pt1 | contig 30360 bp, 32 predicted proteins | sample 1521251 | NCBI WGS metagenome assembly OFEY01 (sample SAMEA3504100, study PRJEB24116) | mouse gut metagenome | biome: mouse gut; feature: mouse-associated habitat; material: faeces | place: Denmark | collected 2011
AAATTGTTTCCATATGCATAGAAAAGGGTCTGGCAGACGGCAAGCTGGTTTTTACGGATTCGACACACGTGAAGGCAAACGCATCCCGGAAAACAGAATACATCAAGCAAACAGAAGAAGCCACAAATGAATACCTCAAAGAACTAGACAAGTATGAAGAAACGGTACGGGCCCAGTTGGAATCAGAAGGGAAAATCAAGCCCATCAGATGCAGGAAACGGAAGGAAAAAACGGAAATCATTAGCCGCCGTGAAAGTAGAACAGACCCCGAATCTGGATTTTACAAGAGGAAAGGGAAAGCGGAGGGGATGCACTACTTGTCGCATGAAACCGTGGACTCTAAAAACGGAATTATAATCGATGTGGCAGCTACAGCTGGTAATGTGCCTGACAGCCAGCCGTATATCAAAAGGATTGATTATATTGAGAAAAATCTGGGTTTGAAAATACAGGAAGCATGTGCCGACAGTGGATATGACACAAACCTTATCAACCAACAGTTATCAGAAAGAGACATAAATTTTTATACGCCTGAAAGAACGGAGCAAAAAAGAGGAACTACAGAATTTCAAAGGAAAGATTTTCAGTATGATGAAAAGGATGACAGATTCATCTGTCCCGGAGGAAAAACACTTCCGCTGCACCGGCTTAATAGAACAATAAATACAGTAACAAAAGAGTACCGCTGTCCAAAGGCTGAATGTAAAGACTGTCCGTTCCGTAGCAGGTGCATAGGAGAAAAAGGTTCTGATAAAAGAATCCAAGTAAATATTTTTGAAGACATTGTAAAAAAGAATCATGAAAAAGATGGTACGGAAAGACACACCAGGGTTTTGCTTCTGCGGCAGATATGGAGCGAAGGAAGCTTTGCAGCGCAAAAGTCAAGACATAATTTGAAATTCTTATACAGAAGAGGATTAGAGGCGGCTGAACAGCAGTGCCTCTTATCGTCAACGGCATTAAATCTTAAAAGGATGATAAAGGCCATGGCATAGGGAACCATGACCTTTTTCTTTGGAATATTTCTGCTATCTTTGCCAGATTTTTATCATGATATCTTGTGACATTTTCGAAATTAGGGGGTTTGTCAACAGCTCGACTGTGACCAGAAGTCCCGGGCGGTTTTTGGGGAAACCCAACAAGCATTTTTGCGAAGCAAAAATTGCAAGTGTTATACACTTGCCCTGCTTGCCGCTAATCATGCGGTCGGAAGTCTGTTTTTTTCGCCCCATTCGCACATTCCATCCAAAATGGGCATAAGGGACTTCCCACGCTCTGTTAAACTATACTCAACTTTAGGTGGAATTTGCGGGTATTCCTCCCTATGTACCAATTGGTCATTTTCCAACTCTTTCAGTGTGGAACTCAGCGTCTTATAGGAAATTTCCCCAATATATTTTTTCATTTCGTTAAACCGCACGACCTTGAATTCCATCAAGGTATAAAGGATTGTCATTTTGTATTTGCCATTGATTAAAGACAGGGTATAGCTGAAACCTGTATCGTTAAGACACTCTTTTGAAATGCAGCGTTCGCCCATAGTACACTTTCCTTCAGGTAAGTATCGCACTTATATGTGCGTACTTGATTTTAGTTTAATTCTTGCTACAATAATACTATCAGATGTGGGTAAAGTCAAGCCCACAAAATCAGGAGGTATTTTGCATGAGCAAAAAAATTGTTGTTATTACTGGCAGTCCTCGAAAGAAGGGCAATAGCTTTGCCATGACGGAGGCGTTCATCCAGGCGGTAGAGGCGAAAGGCCATACTGTTACCCGCTTTGATGCCGCGCTGAAAAATGTGGGCGGCTGTCGGGCTTGCGAAACCTGCTTTAAGACTGGAAAAGCCTGCTCCTTTGACGACGACTTCAACACGATTGCCCCCGCTATTCTGGAGGCCGACGCAGTGGTTTTCTCCATGCCCGTCTACTGGTATTCCATCCCCGCACAGATTAAGGGCGTCATTGACCGCCTGTTCTCTTTTGTGGTGGGCGGCAAGGATATTGCGGGCAAGGAGTGTGCTGTGATTGCCTGCTGTGAAGAAGATGATATGTCCGTCTTTGACGGTGTGCGCGTCCCCATAGAACGCTCTGCCGCACTGATGAAGTGGAAGATGGTGGGCGAGGTTCTGGTTCCGGGCGTGCTGAATGTCGGTGATATTGCTAAGACAGACGGCTGTAAACAGGCGGCGGCTCTGGCAGAGAAGTTTTAAGGAGGAAAAACACCATGCCCAAGAAAATTGTCATTCTCAATGGCAGTCCCCGCAGAAACGGAAACACCTCCGCGCTGGTTAAAGCATTTACCAATGGCGCGGAGAGCGTCGGCTATACTGTAACAGAATTTTTTCTGAATAACATGAACATCCACGGCTGCAAAGGTTGCTTTGGAGGATATAGCAGCAGAGAGTGTCCCTGTGTCCAGCGGGATGACATGGACAAAATTTATCCGGCAGTGCGGGAGTGCGATGTGATCGTGCTGGCCAGTCCGCTCTATTACTGGAATATGAGCGGGCAAATCAGAACTGCTGTTGACCGCCTGTTTGCTTTGGAAGAGGGGGACGGCAATCTTCTGCGGGGACACAGCAGGGCTTCTGCTCTGCTGATGGCTGCGGAGGGCCACGACTTTGATGATGTTCTTCTCTACTACAATCACTTGATGGAGCATTTGAAGTGGGATAATCTCGGCCATGTTCTTGCCGGAGGAAATGGAGATATAGGAGATATTGAGGGAAAACCCGAAGTATCTGCCGCTTATGAACTTGGAAAATCTATTACATGACAAAAGAAGTGAATGGAGATATTGCCCTATTTGCGGTAGTAGAACACGTAATAAAATAAGAAAAGACACTGTTTTGAAAAACTATCCCCTTTACTGCCCAAAATGCAAATAAGACACTTTAGTTAGTGCAAAAAATCTACAAATAACCGTTATCAGAGAGCCAGACGCACAGATGCAGGGCCGATAACACGCAGATTATGTGACAGGCGCTTCTGTTATAGAGAGAATCAAACTGGCTATGAGCATCGTGGGAGGTGTTGGAACGAAAGAAGAGAGGCTGAAGAAATTAGCCCATATTTCAGAAGCTGTTCCCTGTGCTTTCGGAATTGTTGCTTTAAATAAAAATGATGCGATGCAGGCAGTTTTTGATGCCGTAAATATTGGATATGGTACAGATACCATCGCGGCTATTGTCGGTACAATGGCAGGGGCTTTTGCGGATATGCAGGAAGAGCGGTTTGCTAAATTGTATCGTGCAGTGCAGAAGGCAAATAATATTGATATAATAAAACTAAAGAAAGAATCATTCACAACAGATAATGTTTTCCATCTGCCGGACTGAAGGGTTCCGGCAGATGGTGGCATTTATTCCATCCGGTTCGCACGCCCGGAAAAACTACCGTCGTTTTCCAGACTTTCTTTAAACTGCTTTTCTCTTTCCACGGCGTCTTCGCTGGCCAGATCCATATATTTGATGAAAATATCTTCTACGGACATCTGCTTTTCCATGGCCAGTTCCTGCATTACAGGGCGAAGTTTCTGGAGCTGGAAGGAGATGGGCGTCTTCTGGGGATCGGTATCAAAATCCTTTAACGCTTCATCCGCGTATTTCCTGATTCTGTCAAACATTTCCCGTTCTTCGGTGGTCATATTAAAATCTCCTGTCATATTTGTTTTTTTCTCACAGTTCAACTCTTTCATTATTTTATCACTGAAAACTTGTGTTGTATAGTTTATTTTGGTAAACTGAAAGAAAAGATGTGTAACAAGAGAGAGGAATGAGAAGGCAGTATGGCAGATATCAGGATGTTTCGGGCGATTCGTCCCGTGCCGGAGAAGGCGGCGAGGATCGCAGCGCTTCCCTATGACGTTTACAACAGAAAAGAGGCGGCGGAGATCGTAAAGAAAAACCAGGATTCTTTTCTGGCGATAGACAGGGCGGAGACTTCCTTCGACGAGAGTGTGGATACTTATGATGATCGGGTATACATACGGGCGAAGGAATTGCTTGATGAGCGAATTGCGGCGGGGGATTTTGTGACGGAAGACAGGCCCATGTACTATATTTACGCGCTGACCATGGCGGGGCGCATTCAGCATGGCTATGTGGCCTGCGCTTCCATCGACGACTATGCGAATCAGGTGATCAAAAAGCATGAGAATACAAGGGAGGACAAGGAAAAAGACCGGATCCGTCATGTGGATACCTGCGACGCTCAGACCGGGCCGATCTTTTTAGCATACAGACAGACGGAGGTTCTTCGGCGGATCATGCAGAATAGGACGGAGGAGAAGCCGCTCTATGACTGGGTATCTGAGGATGGTATAAGACATCAGGTATGGCAGGTGGCGGATGCGGAGAGTCAGACCGGGATCCGGGAGGCATTTGAACAGATAGACGCGATTTACATTGCTGATGGGCATCACCGCTGTGCGTCGGCCGTGAAAGTGGGATTAAAGCGCCGTGCGGAACATCCGGACTACACTGGGGAGGAGGAGTTCAACTATTTCCTGTCTGTTCTTTTTCCGGAGGAAGAGCTTTGTATTCTGGATTACAGCAGGGTATTAAAAGATTTAAATGGAATGACGGCTGAGGAACTGCTCAATAGCCTGGAAATGGATTTTGAAGTAGAAATATTGACAGGGGAGTCAGAAACAAAGACGGAGAAATACAGGATAAATACAGCGGCCGACATCCGCCGACCTGCAATGAAAGGAGAATTTTCCTTATATCTGGACGAAAACTGGTACAGATTAAAGGCAAAACCTCATTGTTTTTCGCGGGATCCGGTGGAAAATCTGGATGTCTCCATTTTACAGAAAAAGGTGTTCGCGCCGTTTTTTGCTATCGAAGATCCCAAGACAGATAAGCGGATCGATTTTGTGGGGGGAATCAGGGGGCTTGACGAGTTAGAAAGAAGATGCAGAGAGGACTGTAAGGCCGCCTTTGCGTTATATCCGACGGATATCAGGGAACTCTTTGCGGTGGCGGATGCGGGACGTCTTATGCCGCCGAAATCCACCTGGTTTGAGCCGAAACTGCGCAGCGGATTGTTTATTCATAGACTGTAGTAAAATCAGGCAGAGAGGCATTATAGAGGATAAGGGAAGGCGATCATAATCTGTGAAAGCATGAGATTTGCACAAGAAATCATGAAGCATATAGTATTTGGCAGATATATTACAGAAAAATCAGAGCCGAAATGAAAGGCACAAAGTATGACAGAAGGGGGAAGGGGTATGCAGGACAAATTGTACAAATTGATGAATTGGGGTTTTATCGAAGGGATTGTTTATTCGGAGGAGGATAATCCCCACAGAATTCTGGGAGTGCACCGGGTAGGGGCGAATCTGGTATTTCAGACGTTTCAGCCGGGGGCTGTTTCGGTGAATATTCTGCTGCGGGAGGAAAAAAAGATCCTGCCTATGGAACTGGTGGACGAGGCCGGGTATTTTGCGGCGATGATGTTTTACCGCAAGATCGGTGCCTACCAGTATGAAGTCTGCTATGAGGACGGCAGAAAGGAGATAAAGGAGGATGCTTATCGGTTTCTGCCGCGGATAAATGCTCAGGATATGGACAAGTTTGAGGCCGGGATCCATTACAGCCTCTATGAAAAACTGGGAGCCCATCTGACGAAGATTGACGGCGTGAAGGGCTGCGAGTTTGCACTTTGGGCGCCGAATGCTCTGCGGGTTTCCGTGGTGGGAGATTTTAACGGCTGGGACGGCAGAGTGCATCAGATGCGCAGGCTCTGGGACAGCGGTGTCTTCGAGATTTTTGTGCCGGCGGCAAAAGAGGGGGACTGTTATAAATTTGAACTGAAGGTAAAGGGTGGACTGACCTATTTGAAAGCGGATCCCTTTGCTTTTGGGGCCGAAGGCGGAGGAGACGCGGCATCTGTGATACGGGATATCAGACAGTTTGTCTGGCAGGATGGAGACTGGCTGAAGGGGAGGAGAGAAAGACAGGCGGAAAACATGCCGCTTAATATTTACGAACTGTATCCCGGCAGTTTCGGCATGCCGGAAAAAGGGGAGGAAGAATGCAAACTTCCACCCACTTACAGAGAACTGGCGGATACGCTTGTTCCTTATGTGAAGGAGATGGGTTATACCCATGTGGAGCTGATGCCGGTGATGGAACACACAGAGGAGGATCCCTGGGGGTATGAGACAACCGCATATTATGCTCCTGCTTCCTGTTATGGTGAGCCTGCAGATTTTCAGTATCTGGTGGATCAGTGCCATCAGGCAGGTATCGGCGTGATTTTAGACTGGGCGCCGGGGTGGTTCCCGGTAAACAGAGAAGGTCTTTCCGACTTTGACGGAACCTGCCTTTACGGACATTTGAATGAGAAAAAGAAGTACCATGCGTTTCGCAATGTGAAGCTGTACAATTACGGGCGGAACGAGGTGAAGAATTTCCTGATTGCAAACGCCATGTTCTGGGTGGAGAAATATCATGCGGACGGCATCCGCATGGTTTCGGTGGACAGCATGCTCTATCTGGACTACGGGAAAGCTGACGGACAGTGGATCCCCAATATGTACGGCGGCAATGAAAATCTGGATGCGGTGGAGTTTATCAAACATCTGAATTCCATGATGAAAAAGAGGAATCCCGGCGTGTTGATGATTGCGGAGGAATCCTCAGTCTGGGCGGGAGTGACCGGGGATCTGAAAAAGGACGGCCTGGGCTTTGATTACAAGTGGAATGCAGACTGGACCAGGGATTTTCTGGAGTATATGAAATATGATCCCTATTTCCGCGCTTACCATCAGGAGGAGCTGACGCTCAGCATGGTCTATGCATACAGTGAAAAATATATTCTGCCCTTCGGCCACGATACCGTTTCCGGGGAAGGTACTTTGTATCGGAGGATGCCCGGAAAGGCGGAAGATAAAACAGCCGGTCTGCGGCTGACCTATGCTTATCAAATGGCGCATCCGGGAAAAAAACTGCTGTTTATGGGACAGGAGCTTGGAGAAAAAGAAGGCTGGCGGACTGACAGAGCAGTTTCCTGGGCATTACTGCAGGAAGAGGGGCATGAGGGACTCCAGAATATGGTGAAGGAGTTAAATCGTTTTTACCTGGCTCATCCGGCGCTCTATCAGGAAGATCATAAGGCTTCCGGCTTCCGGTGGGTGGACTGTATCGATCAGGAAAACTGCAAGCTCACCTTCGTCAGAAAGGCAGGAAAGCCGAAAACAGGGGTGGAAGAGCTGTTTGTGGTCTGCAATTTTGCGGGCGTGGACAGAGAAGCGCTGATCGGCGTACCCCATGCGGGAAAATATAAGGAGATCTTTAATACGGATGATGTGCGCTACGGCGGGGAAGGCTATATCAATCCGCGCATGAAGCGGGCAGCGGAGAAGAAGGCGGACGGCTGCGAATACTCCATCAAGGTAAAGATGGCGGCGCTCAGTGTGAGTATCTGGCAGGTGACGGAGTAAGCGCCACAAAGTATCAGAAAAAAGAAAAGGGAATGACAACATTGGAGAATAACGAGTTTATGGAAGGGATGGCGGAAATAACAGAGGGAAATTTAAAGCCGGGCGTGATCGAGGCTTTCCTTGCGGAACTGCCTACCAAAGCGCTGCATCTCGGCATAAAAGTATTGCTCTGCGCGCTGTTATTTTTAGTGGGCGTGAAACTGATCAACCTGTTTCGAAAGATGTTACAGAGATCCATGCAGAAGGCCGGGGCGGAGGAAGGCGTACGCTCCTTTGTGGATTCCTTTGTGAAAGCGGCGCTCTATGTGCTGTTGGTGTTTATGATGCTGTCCTGGTTCGGCGTGGATACGGCCAGTATCGTGGCCCTTGTGGGAAGCGCCGGGGTGGCCATAGGTCTGGCTGTACAGGGAAGCCTCTCCAACCTGGCGGGCGGGGTGTTAATTATGCTGTTGAAGCCCTTTAAGGTGGGAGATTTCATCAAAGAAGATACCCACGGCAATATGGGCACGGTGACGGAGATCCAGATCTTTTACACAAAACTCAGTACCATCGATAATCAGGTGGTGATCCTGCCGAACGGCAGCCTTGCCAATACGAGCCTGACAAACGCTTCGGGCAATAAAGAGCGGCGTATGGATGTGCAGGTAGGGATCTCCTACACTGCGGATCTGAAAAGGGCGAAGGAAGTGCTGCTTTCGCTGTTAAAAAATAATGAGAAGGTGCTGAAAGACAGAGAGGTCCGGGTTTTTGTGGAGGAACTGGCAGACAGTGCAGTGATTTTGAATATGCGCTGCTATTTCGCCCAGGAGGACTTCTGGGAGGAGAAGTGGCGCATGACGGAGGAGGCGAAACTGGCGCTTGACGCGGCGGGGATCGAGATCGCCTATCCGCAGGTGGATGTGCATATGCGGCAGTGAGGATTCTCCCGGAAGGAGGCAGTAAGATATGTTACATGCACTTGGCTTGAATTTTAAAATCGGTTTGAAATTTTTGTGGAGATTTCTGATCATAGTGTTTGTAGTGAATCTGGCGAACGGATCTCCGAGAGCGGCTATGTTGGTGTGGCCTGTCAAAATTCTCATATTCTTTTTGCTTCTGGGGTGGTGGTTTAGGAAAATAAAAAAGGAAACCAGATTCAGATATTTTGAGGCGTCTTTTATCTGCGCGGGCGTCTTCTGGTTTCAGACTATAGTTGTTATCATTGCGAAACATGAAATCAGTGACGGTTGGATAATCTATGTGGCAATGTTCTGGATTGCCGGTATGATCATCACTGCCAAAACTCTGAGTGATTCCTGGAAGACGATTCAAAAACATTACCCGCATCTGAAGAAAAACACGGAAATACGTTGGGGTTCCCCGGATGATTACTGTGAAGCCTTTTCCAATGCGGAAAATCTGGAGAGGGAACTGACCGAGATCAAAAAAGAGGCGCCTCCCGCGGTGGTGAGGGCGATCAAGCAGAGAAAAGCGGGAGAGCTGATGATCTTTTTCCATTTCGAGATCTTATATCTGACGATCTTGATGCTTTGTTGTTCCCCATGGATGAAGTAGCGGGGGAGCGGGCGACAGAAGAAGAGAGGCTCTCTAAAGGGGCTCAGGAATTCCTGTGCTGCTGATAAATTTGGGCTTTTAATCTAAAATTTTGAAAATCTAAAGATTTGGCAATAAAAATACTTGACAATCAAATAAAATAGCTATATACTTTGAAAATCAAATATAAATGACTTCAAAATATTTGATTATTCAAACAAATGAAGGAGAGATTATGTCAGCAGTAATCTGTGGAACAGGTTCCTATGCGCCGGAGTACATAATGGATAATGACCGGATAGCGGAACTGGTGGAGACGAACGATGATTGGATACGGGAGAGGACCGGTATCCGGAGACGCCATATTGCAAAGACGGAGACGACCACTTTTATGGCGGTGGAGGCGGCCAAAGGAGCTGTGGAAAACGCCGGAATCTCACCGGAAGAGATCGATCTTATTATAACAGCGACACTCTCTTCGGATGTGATACTGCCCTGTACCGCCTGCGAGGTGCAAAAAGAGATCGGTGCGAAAAACGCGGCGGCTTTCGATATCAATGCGGCCTGCAGCGGATTTGTGATTGCCTGCAATATGGCGGAAGCCTTTTTTGCGGCGGGGCAGTACCGGACGGCTTTGATCGTGGCGGCAGAGAGCCTTTCAAGGCTGACGGACTGGAGCGACAGAAACACCTGTATTCTGTTTGGGGACGGTGCAGGGGCCGCAGTGTTGAAAAATGCTCCCGGAAAGCATTTCCTTTCCGTCACCCATTCGGACGGAGAGAAAGGGTGGACGCTGACCTGTAAAAGCCGCCCGGCTGCAGATGCGGAAAAATCTTTGCGGGAGCATTTTATTGATATGAACGGGCAGGAGATTTTTAAGTTTGCGGTGCGTAAAGTGCCGGAACTGGTGAAAGAGGTTCTGCAAAAAAATGCTGTGGATCAGGAAGAGATTGCATGGTACATTATGCATCAGGCCAACAGCAGAATTCTGGAGGCTGTGGCAAAGAGGCTGGGAGAGCCGGCTATGAAATTTCCCATGAATCTGCAGCATTACGGGAATACGTCATCTGCCAGCATTCCGCTCCTGTTAGATGAGATGAACAGGACCGGAAGGTTTTCAAAAGGAGAGAAAATACTGATGGCCGGTTTTGGCGCAGGACTGACCTGGAGCGGCAGTATTCTTGCGTGGGGGATATAGACTGCCTGTCATGAAAAGCGGAATTGAGCCGTTGCTTTTCGAGCGGCAATACGAACAAAAATCGAAGCGTTTGTGAGCAGTTTGCTTCAGCAAATGAAATTTGCCGGACCTGGCATGAAAAACGGAAGATAACCGGAAAATATCCGGTTCATCTATAGAAAAAAACAAAAAGCGCTGCCATAAATTTGACCTATACAAAAAGCGGCGCGGAAATGAGGAAAAAACAATGAATGAAATGGTAGAAAGAATCAGAGAGATCGCATCAGAGAATTTAAACATGGAACGGGAGACAGTGACAGCTACGGCGAAGTTTAAGGAGGATCTGGAAATCGATTCTCTGGATCTGTTTGAGCTGGCGATGGCGTTGGAAGAGGAATACAACATTGAAATTCCGGCGGAAGCACTGGAAAACCTCACCTGTATTGAGGACGTGGCAAAGTATATTGAGGAGCACAGAGAATAGCACAGAGAACAGGGTTTGGTATTGAAATGAGGACAGAATTAACAGAGCTTTTGAAAATTGAATATCCGGTGATCCAGGGCGGTATGGCCTGGGTAGCGGAGTATCATCTGGCGTCGGCTGTTTCAAATGCCGGCGGCCTGGGACTGATCGGGGCGGCCAACGCGCCGGCGGACTGGGTGAGAGACCAGGTGCGGAAGATGCAGGAACTGACAAAAAAGCCCTTTGGCGTCAACATTATGCTAATGAGTCCCTTTGCGGATGAGGTGGCAAAGGTGATGGTGGAAGAAAAAGTGCCGGTGGTGACCACCGGGGCCGGAAATCCGGAGAAATATCTGAACATGTGGAAAGAGGCCGGAATCAAAGTGATTCCCGTGGTGGCTTCCGTTGCCATGGCAAAGCGGATGGAACGTGCCGGTGCGGATGCGGTGGTGGCGGAAGGCTGCGAGGCCGGCGGCCACATCGGAGAGACTACCACCATGGTGCTGGTGCCCCAGATCGCGGATGCAGTGCAGATCCCTGTGATCGCGGCGGGAGGGATCGGAGACGGAAGAGGTGTTGCAGCGGCGTTTATGCTGGGCGCAAAAGGCGTACAGATGGGAACTCATTTTGTTGTGACAACGGAATCTCAGGTACATCAGAATTATAAGGATCGTATTTTAGGCGCAAAGGATATCGACACGAGGGTGACAGGGCGAAGCACGGGGCATCCGGTGCGCGCTCTGCGCAATGAGATGACACGGAAGTATCTGGAGCTGGAGGGAGAGGGCGCTTCTCTCGAGGAGCTGGAACTTCTGGCGGTAGGCGGCCTGCGTAAGGCGGTTGTGGAAGGCGATGTGAAGAGCGGCAGCCTGATGGCGGGACAGATCGCAGGGTTAGTGAAAGAGAGCATGAGCTGTGAGGAACTGATCCGGAAAGTGATTTCCGAGGCGGAGGCCTTGCTGACAGGTTCGGCGGACAAATTTGTGTGCCGGTAATAACAGTTCAGCTTATATGAAAGCGTAAAGGTAAAATGCAATCAGACGGCAGGAGTTGTTAAGGAAAGGAACAGGGATTTTTTATGAATGGAATAGTGTCAGGCGGTTATCTGGCGGGCGGAAGTGAAGAGAAAGAGTGCAGCTGTGAGACAGAGCGCCCGGGAAAACTGGCGTTTCTGTATCCCGGGCAGGGCGTACAGACTGCCGGAATGGGGAAAGATTTTTATGAGAACAGCGCTCTGGCAAGGGAAGTGTTTGACGAAGCTTCCGAGACGCTGGGGCTTGATATGAGAAAACTCTGTTTTGAAAAAAACGACAGGCTGGATCTGACGGAGTATACCCAGGCGGCGCTTGTCACAACCTGTCTTGCCATCACGGGAGAACTGAAAAACAGAGGTGTTTCGGCGGATCTGACCGCCGGACTTTCTCTGGGAGAATACGCGGCGATCACGGCCGCAGGCGGGATGACCGGGATGCAGGCGGTGAGGCTTGTCAGAAAGCGCGGGATCCTGATGCAGAATACAGTGCCTGCCGGAGAAGGCGCCATGTGCGCGGTGCTGGCGCTGGATGAAAAGGTGATCGAACAGATTCTGGATGAGATGGAAGATGTGACCATCGCCAACTATAACTGTCCGGGACAGATCGTGATTACCGGAAAAACAGAGCAGGTGGCGGCGGCAAAGGAAAAACTGGAAGCGGCGGGGGCAAGACGCTGCATTATGCTGAATGTCAGCGGGCCGTTTCATTCGCCATTGTTAAAGAAAGCCGGTGCGGCGCTGGCGGCGGAGATGGAAGGCATGGAATTTACTGCGCTGCATATCCCCTATATAACCAACGTGACGGCGAAGAAGGTGACAGACAGCGGAGAGATCAAAGCGCTGTTAGCAAAACAGGTGTACTCGCCGGTGCGCTGGATGCAGAGCATGGAGACCATGCTGGCGGAGGGCGTGGATACTTTTGTGGAGATCGGACCGGGCAGGACACTGGCAGGATTTATGAAAAAGATCGCACCTCAGGCGAAGGTGCTGCAGGTGGCGAAGTGGGAAGATCTGGAGAAAGTGACGGTTGTAAATTGAACTGCGCAGAACCAGGCGGAAAGGGAACTCCCAAAGCAGAAAATGGCTCTGACATGGAGGAATTAGTATGTTGACAGATAAAACAGCAGTGATTACCGGCGCATCCCGGGGGATCGGGAGAGCTATCGCGCTTCATATGGCAAAACTCGGCGCACAGGTGATCATCAATTATAATGGCTCGGAAGAAAAGGCAAAAGAAGTACAAAAGGAGATCATTGAGGCGGGCGGCAGGGCTTTTATTTACCGGTGCGATGTGTCCGACTTCAAACAGTGCGAAAGTTTTGTGAAAGAGATTACGGAGAAGTTTGGACGTATCGATATTCTGGTGAACAATGCGGGAATTACGAAGGATGGCCTGCTAATGAGCATGTCTGAGGAAGCTTTTGACAGTGTGGTTCAGGTCAATCTGAAAGGGACTTTTAATATGATCCGTTTCGTCTCCAGACAGATGTTAAAACAAAGGAGCGGACGTATTATCAATATGGCGTCGGTGGTCGGTGTGTCGGGCAATGCAGGGCAGGCAAACTATGCAGCGTCGAAAGCCGGTGTGATCGGCCTGACCAAGTCGGCGGCGAAGGAGTTAGCGTCGAGAGGCATTACCGTGAACGCCATTGCGCCGGGCTATATCAGTACGGACATGACGGAACAGCTGAAAGATGAGGTGAAGACGCAGATCGCAGGGATGATCCCCATGGGCACACTGGGCGAACCGAAACAGGTGGCCAGTGCGGCAGCCTTTCTGGCGTCGGATGAAGCCGCCTATATCACAGGTCAGGTTCTCCACGTGGACGGTGGGATGAACATGTGAGCGTCAGCAGTTCAACCGGAGCTGTGAAATTGCGACAAATCGTGCTTGCACGAGTTTGGCGGAGTTTTACAGCTCCGAGGGAGCGCCCGTACATGAGCAAAAGGAGCTGCTGGTTGAACTGCGTACGGGAGACAGAGCTGCAGAAGCAAATAAAGAGCGAGGTAATCATGAAGAGAAGAGTAGTTGTAACAGGGCTCGGGGCGGTAACCCCGATTGGAAATACGGTGGATGCATTCTGGGCATCCGTGAAAAAGGGCGCGGTCGGCATCGGTGAAATAACGAAGTTTGATACCACGGACTATAAGGTGAAACTGGCGGCGGAGGTAAAGGACTTTGATCCGAAGGAACGTATGGACGCCAAAGCGGCAAGGCGCATGGAACTTTTTTCCCAGTATGCGGTGGTTGCGGCAAGAGAGGCCTCTGAGGATGCGGGATTAGATATGGAGAAAGAGGACGCGTTCCGCGTCGGTGTGATCGTAGGTTCCGGCATCGGTTCTTTGCAGGTGATCGAACGGGAATATGAAAAGATACTGACAAAAGGGCCTTCCCGGGTAAATCCGCTGATGGTGCCGCTTATGATCTCCAATATGGCGGCCGGCAATGTCTCGATTCAGCTTGGTCTGAAGGGTAAGTGTACCAACGTAGTTACTGCCTGTGCGACGGGCACGAACTGCATCGGGGATGCTTTTCGGGCGATTCAGTACGGCGATGCGGAAGTGATGTTCACCGGCGGTACGGAGAGCAGTGTGTGTCCCATCGGCATTGCGGGGTTCAGCGCCCTGAAAGCGCTTTCCACAAAGACAGATCCTTTGCGGGCCTCCATTCCTTTTGATAAAGAGCGGGACGGCTTTGTGCTGGGGGAGGGCGCCGGCGTTGTAGTGCTGGAAGAGCTGGAACATGCAAAAAAACGGGGGGCGAGGATCTATGCCGAGCTTGTGGGCTACGGTGCCACCGGTGATGCCTATCATATCACAGCCCCGATGGAGGATGGCAGCGGTGCGGCGAAGGCCATGGAATTTGCGATGAGAGAAGCGGAAATTACGCCTTCCCGGATCGACTATATCAATGCTCACGGCACGGCCACGCATCATAACGATCTGTTTGAGACGAGAGCGATCAAACTGGCCTTCGGGGAGGCTGCTAAGAAGGTGCAGATCAATTCCACGAAATCCATGATCGGTCATCTGTTAGGCGCGGCAGGGGCCGTGGAGTTTATTGTCTGTGTAAAGAGTCTGCAGGATCAGTTTGTGCATCAGACTGTGGGCACCACGGAGCCGGAGGAGGAGTGCGATCTGAATTATACGCTGGGCGCGCCGGTGGAGCGGGAACTTCGTTATGTGATGAGTAATTCCCTTGGGTTCGGGGGGCATAATGCGGTTTTGGTGTTGAAGAAGTTTGAGGGGTAAGGAGCGAATGCTTATGGAAATGGATTATTTGATAAAGCTTATTGAGACAGTATCACGTTCGGAACTTTCGAAATTTGAATATGAGGAAGGCGGCGTAAAGGTACAGATGGAAAAGCCGGAGGCGGTGCAGGTGATGCAGGTGGCGCCGGTACTGGCTGGATCGGCAGTGCAGGCGGAGGAGACGGCGGCGGGGGATAACGTGGTGACCTGTCCGCTTGTGGGTATTTTTTATGCGGCGCCGGAGGAGGGGGCGGAGCCCTTTGTGAAGGTCGGCGATACGGTGAAAAAGGGCCAGACGCTGGCGATCGTGGAGGCCATGAAGCTGATGAATGAGATTGAGAGCGAAGTGGACGGCGTTGTGACGGAAGTACTTGCCGAAAACGGGCAGGCGGTGGAATTCGGACAGGAATTGTTTCGCATCAGGTAGAGAGGAACGTTATGAATCACTTGAACATAGAGCAGATAAAAGAAATCATACCCCACAGGCATCCGTTTTTGCTTCTGGATTATATCGAGGATTATGAGCCGGGGGAGTATGCGGTGGGATATAAATGTGTTACTTACAGGGAGGAATTCTTTGCGGGGCATTTTCCGGGGGAGCCGGTAATGCCGGGGGTGCTGATGGTGGAAGCGCTGGCTCAGGCCGGGGCGGTGGCAATTCTCAGCATGGAGGAAAACCATGGGAAGACAGCCTATTTCGGCGGCATCAAAAACTGCAGATTCCGCGGGAAGGTGACGCCCGGCGATAAGCTGCGGCTGGAGACGAAGATCATCAACCGGAAAGGACCGCTGGGAATCGGGGAGGCTGTGGCGAGCGTGGACGGCAAAGTGGTCGTAAACGCGGAACTGACTTTCATGGTGGGGTGAGAGAATCTTTGAAAAGTGCGTGAAAATTTGGATTCTCTGCCTGTGATGATTTGACAGAAGTATTGTCGGAAGGGTTGAGCATACATGATTAAAAAAATTTTGATCGCAAATCGGGGAGAGATCGCGGTGCGGATCATCCGTGCCTGCAGAGAGATGGACATTCGAACGGTAGCTGTCTATTCTGAGGCGGATAGAGAAGCGCTGCATGCGAAACTGGCGGATGAGGCGATCTGTATCGGGGAAGCTCCTGCCTCGGAGAGTTATCTGAGCATGGAGCGGATCATCAGCGCGGCGATGGTATCGGGAGCTGATGCCGTGCATCCGGGTTTTGGATTTTTGTCAGAAAACAGCAAGTTTGCGGATCTTTGCAGGCAGTGTGGTCTTGTCTTTGTGGGGCCGCCGGCGGAAGTCATGGAAAAACTGGGCAATAAACAGGAAGCCAGAAAGACTGTGACTGCAGTGGGCGTACCGGTGGTGCCGGGAACGAAAGAGGCGCTCACGGACTGTGAGGCAGCCCTGAAGGCGGCAGAGGAGATCGGCTATCCAATCATGATCAAGGCGGCTCTGGGCGGCGGCGGAAAAGGAATGCGGGAAGTCTTTGATCCGGCGGATTTTGAAGAGTGTTTCAGGACAGCACAAAAAGAGGCGATCGGCGGTTTCGGAGATGGGCGGATGTATCTGGAGCGCCTTGTAAAAAATCCGCGCCATATTGAGTTCCAGATCCTGGCTGACAGCTATGGAAATGTGGTGCATCTGGGGGAGAGAGACTGCTCCATTCAACGCAATCATCAGAAGCTGATCGAGGAGGCGCCCAGTATGGCGCTGACGGAAAAGCTGCGGGAAAAGATGGGGGAGGCGGCGGTAAAAGCGGCGAAAGCGGCGGGTTATATCAATGCCGGCACCATTGAGTTTCTGCTGGATAAAGAGAATCATTTTTATTTCATGGAGATGAATACCAGAATTCAGGTGGAGCATCCGGTCACAGAGTGGGTGACAGGCGTAGATCTGGTGAAGGCGCAGATCAAGATTGCGGCCGGCGAGAAGTTAGAGTTTACGCAAAAGGATATCAGGATCCAGGGACATGCGATCGAATGCAGGATCAATGCCGAAGATCCGGAGAAGGGGTTCAGGCCGTCTCCGGGAACCATAGAGGATCTGTACCTGCCCGGCGGGAAGGGGATCCGTATCGATACGGCGGTCTACAGCGGTTATACGATCCCGGTTTACTATGACTCCATGATTGCGAAGCTGATCGTCTGGGGAAAGGGAAGGAAAGAGGCGATCCGCAAGATGCAGAGCGCACTGGGCGAGGTGATTATTGAGGGCATCGATACCAATGTGGATTATCAGTATGAGATCCTGCATGATCCGGATTATCTGGATGGCAATATCGACGTGGAGTTTATTCAGAGAATATCCGAAAAGCGGCTGGCAGAATGTCAGGACGGAGAATATAAGGGTAAAAGAGAAAAGAGGAAGGGATGACAGGCGGGCGCATTTGCCTGAGGCCTGGTGATTCGTATGAAGTTAGATAATATGTTCAAAAAAAGTCAGGCAATCTCCGGGAAAGAGCCGGAGAAGGAAGCGAAAGCCGAAGTGCCGGAGGGACTTTTACGGAAATGCAATCTCTGTAAAAAGGTGATTTTTGCGGAGGATGTGGAAAAAGGATATTATATCTGTCCGAAATGCGGCGGTTATTACCATATGCCCGCTCTGGAACGTATCCGTATGATTGCGGATGAGGGCAGTTTTGAGGAGTGGGACAGAGAGCTTAAGCCTGTCAATCCCATGCGCTATAAAGGCTATCTGGATAAACTGAGACAGCAGCAGGAAAAGACAGGACTGAAAGAGGCGGTGGTGACCGGAAAGGCGAAGATTGACGGCACAGAGGCAGTGTTTGGCGTCTGCGACAGCCGGTTTCTGATGGCCAGTATGGGAGAAAACGTGGGCGAAAAAATTGCCCGCGCGGTGGAGAGAGCGACAAAAATGCGGCTGCCTGTTATCCTGTTTGCCGCTTCCGGCGGCGCCAGAATGCAGGAAGGTATCGTGTCTCTGATGCAGATGGCAAAAACTTCCGCGGTACTGAAGCGACACAGTGAGGCGGGACTTCTCTATATCAGTGTGCTGACCGATCCGACAACGGGCGGTGTGACAGCCAGCTTTGCCATGCTGGGCGATATCATTCTGGCGGAGCCCGGAGCGCTGATCGGTTTTGCGGGGCCAAGAGTGATCGAGCAGACTATCGGTCAGAAACTGCCGAAGGGTTTTCAGCGGTCAGAATTTCTGTTGGAACACGGTTTTCTGGACGGGATCGTGGAGCGGAAACGGCTGAGGGAGAGTTTATCCCAGATACTGAAACTCCATGAAGTGCCGGGAGTAGGGAAAGAGCTCCTGTCAGAAACCATGTCGGGACAGGTGGGGAAAGAGAGCTTCTCAGATACAACATCGAGACAGGTGGAGAAAGAGATATCGTCGGATGCAGCGTCAACACCGACTGGGAAAAAGAAGAAAAAACGCATCGAGCCGTGGGACCGGGTACTCAAATCCCGAAAGAGCGACAGACCTTCGGGCAGCGATTATATTAAAGCGTTATTCACGGATTTTGTAGAGTTTCACGGGGACAGAGCTTTTGGGGATGACGCGGCTGTGGCGGGCGGCATCGCCAGATTCCACGGGATGCCTGTGACTGTCATTGCCCAGGAAAAGGGGAAAGGCACAAAGGAAAATATTGCTCATAATTTCGGAATGCCGAAGCCGGAGGGCTATCGGAAAGCGCTGCGTCTGATGAAGCAGGCGGAGAAATTCGGAAGGCCCGTGATCTGTTTTGTGGATACGCCGGGGGCGTTCTGCGGCATTGAGGCGGAAGAACGGGGACAGGGCGAGGCTATTGCCCGGAATATCTATGAGATGTCGGCTCTCTCCGTGCCTGTACTGTCAATCGTTGTGGGGGAAGGCGGCAGCGGCGGGGCGCTTGCTCTGGCGGTGGCCGATGAAGTGTGGATCCTGGAGAATGCGGTCTATTCCATTTTGTCGCCGGAAGGATTTTCCAGTATTCTGTGGAAGGACAGCAGCAAGGCGAAGGAAGCGGCGAAGGTTATGAAAATGACGGCGGAAAATCTGTACAGGCAGAATATTGTGGAACAGGTTTTTGAGGAACCGGAGGAACTTACCACAGAGAATATCCGTATCGTGACGGATAAAATGGAAAGGGAGATACAGGCTTTTCTGGGAAAATACGGCGCGCTGTCCGGGGAAAAGCTGCTGGAGCACAGATATCAGAGATTTCGGAAGTTGTAGGATGCGACAGGGCAGCGTGAAAATATCGAAAGGAAAAACATGAGTATAAAACCGTTAAAAATAGGTAACTTAACAGTAGAAAAGCCGATCATACAGGGCGGCATGGGCGTCGGGATCAGTCTCGGCGGTTTGGCCGGAGCTGTGGCAAAGGAAGGCGGTGTGGGGATTATTTCTTCCGCCCAGATCGGCTTTTTGGAGCCTGACTTTGACAGGGATCCTGTGGCGGCAAATCTCCGCGCCATCAAAAAGGAGTATGACAGAGCGAGAAAGATCGCGCCCCATGGTGTGATCGGTTTTAATATTATGGTGGCGTTAAAACATTATGAGGACTATGTGCAGGCAGCAGCACAGGCGGGGGCGGACCTTATTATCTCGGGGGCGGGGCTGCCCACGGAGCTGCCGAAGCTGACGGAAGGGACGAAGACCGCACTGGCGCTCATCGTTTCCACGGCCCGTTCGGCCGGCGTGATCCTGAAATTCTGGGACAGAAAATATCACAGAGTGCCGGATCTGGTGGTGATAGAAGGGCCGAAGGCCGGCGGGCATCTGGGCTTTACGAGAGAGCAGCTGACAAGTTATCTGGGAGATGGCACAGAGGATTATGATGAGGAAATCAGAGAGATCATCGCTGTTGTAAGAGAGTATGGGAAACGATATCAGAGACAGATTCCCGTGGCTCTGGCGGGCGGTATTGAGAACAGAGAGCAGGTGCGGCACGCCTTTCTCCTGGGAGCAGATGCGGTTCAGGTGGCTACCAGATTTGTGACTACCTTGGAGTGCGACGCGGATAGCCGCTATAAAGAGGCTTATCTCAGGGCGAAAGAGGAGGATATCGTGATCGTTAAAAGTCCTGTGGGCATGCCTGGCAGGGCGATCCTGAATGATTTTATGAAAAGGGTGAATGCCGGAGAAAAGATTCCCCACAGTCCCTGTCATGGCTGTCTGAAACACTGTAATCCGGCAGAAATCCCTTATTGCATTACGGATTCGCTGATCCATGCGGCGAAGGGCGAGGTGGAGGATGGACTTCTGTTCTGCGGAGCTTACGCTTATAAGGCGGAAAAGATTGAGACAGTGAAGGAAGTGATGGATTCTCTGCTTTCGTAGGCGGCAGTGCAGTTTTGCGACGGCATTGGATTTGCTTGCTTTTGTTTTGACGGCTCCCCGGCATTTTCGGAATAAAATATTTTTTGACCGGAAGATGATTTTATTGTATACTCGTACTGACAGGGAAAAGGAATAAGAGAGAAATGGAAGATATCTATAAAAAAATCAATTATATACTGGTACAGCTGATCAATGAGATCTGGGAGTTAGAAGCGAAAGCGATCATCACGGACAGGTTTAAGGATCTGACGAATAACGATATGCATGTGATTGAGGCGATCGGGCTGGAGAAGGAGAGCAATATGTCTTCCGTGGCCAAAAAGCTGAATATCACGGTGGGATCTTTGACTACGGCAATCAACCATCTTGTAAAAAAGCAGTATGTGGAGCGAAGCCGCAGTGAAGAGGACAGAAGAGTGGTTCTTGTGAAACTGACGGACAAGGGCGTCGATGCCTACAGACATCATGAAGAGTATCATCGCCAGATGACAGAGGCGGTGTTGGAAAAGTTAGATGAGAAGGATATACCGGTGCTGATGAAAATGCTGGATGCTCTGGATGACTTTTTTAAGGGGTATGGGAAGTAAAATAAAAATTATGTCTTGCAAAAAGTTTGAAAACCGATTATAATAATATCGTTGTCCGAGAGGATAACAAAATGCTGGAATAGCGCAGTCGGTAGCGCAACTGATTCGTAATCAGTAGGTCGAGGGTTCAAGTCCCTTTTCCAGCTTAAAAACTCCGCAGATGCGGAGTTTTTTAATAAGAAGGGAGGCGGAAAATAATGACATTGTTACAGGAAGCATACACGCTGATGCAAGGGCAGCCAGAAAAAAATATCCGGCTGATTGTGGACCTTCTCCAGACTATGTCTACAAGAGAAAACACAGCGGATCAGGCATCGGTCGGGGTATTCCGACGAACTGGTCTTGCGAAAGGAGCCGTAAGCCTTCCAGGAGATTTTGACGAAACTTTTGATGCCCTTGATAATGATATTGAGGGACTGTTTTATGGAGATAGCTTATGAAATATTTGTTGGATTCTCATATTTTGATTTGGGCTCTGTTTGCTGATGAGAAACTGCCGGGTGAGGCTTATGCAATTGTCAATGATCCGAAAAACGAGATTTATTACAGCGCTGCTTCTGTCTGGGAGGTCGGGATTAAACACAGCAAATCTCCGGAAAAGATACCGGTTTCCAGTCAGCTGCTGACTGAGGGCTGTGATATGGCAGGCATGATTTCCCTGCCAGTGACAAAGGAACATGCCATGGCGGTGACGCGCTTGAGCCGCGCGGAAAACACTCCGCCTCATAATGATCCTTTCGATAAGATGCTGATTGCCCAGGCAAAAACCGAGGGCATGATTTTCCTGACGCACGACCATCTGCTGAAGGATTATGGAGAGGGGTGTGTCAGGACGGTGTGATACAGCAGCATGTAAGGTCCGGCCTATCGAAAGCAGGTGATCATATGCTGAACTAAAAGACGAGTATCTTTCGTTAAAAGCAATATTGCAGGTATCCGGCGTTAATTTAACAGATATGGACAAAATAAAAGAGTAACAATAAAGGATATTTATTATAATTTTAAGGTGTAAAGTCTGTTGAATTATTAAGGCTTTACACCTTTTTAAAAAGAAAGTTATATATGGACTTCGTTAAGTACGCTTTTACTTTATTATCTTTGTTACAACTGCGCTTATTATTGGATTATAAGTAACGGATTTAGTAACTTCGCCGTCGTTGCTATTATATGCTCCAACAGCGACACCAACATAATAGTTCCCGCTCAATGAAGAAACGCTAATTGTTTTCTTTATCGACATCGTGTTCGTTTTATATTGATTGGCATATATCCCCCATTCTGAAGCAGCCACTGAAAAAGTATTACTATTCGGGGAATTTGAAACGCCAACCATAATCGCTAAAGCATCATAGTAATATTTATTTGTTGAAGCTGATGCAATAATAGTTGGAGAAACATCGATGGTCAAAGAACTAACCCCAGTCAAATTAATTGGTGTTGAAGAAAATGCGTAATTCCAATATGGTTTAGGATTGTCACTTTCTCCAGTCTCTTTTCCACTATAAGTGCCAAAAGGTGTTGGAATAATGGAAGCAGTGCCGCTATTCCCATTTAAAGTTATTTTTGTCACCGTTGCCGAAGATTTCATATCATATGACGCAGGTTTGTTTGGATCGTTCCAGCCGTTATCATAAGAATTACATCCGATCAATGCAAGCCCAACATAATAATTTCCAGACAACCCCTTGGTATCCAACGTTAAAGTAATGTCTTCTTCATATGTTTCGCTACCAAACCTGGATTCCCCAATCAGCCCGAGAGAATATGTTGTAACAACTGGGGAATCTTCACTGGTTCTAGAGAATATACCAACTCTTACCCCGATATCATCATAATAGTATGTTTTATCCCATACTTTCCAATGAATTGTTAGGCTAACGGAATCGACATAGGTTAGATCTAGAACATTAGATCCAAACACGAAAGGAGGCCAATTATGATATTTAAGAGGCCAATCCACAGGTTTTTGAACACTCAATCCGGAAGGCATCTCATAAATATATTGTCTCCATTTAGCAGTCATTGTCATGTTGCCTGCAGTGGATATCGTCTGTCCGGCGGTATAATCTGTTCCACCGCTTGTCCAGCTAATAAACGAATAATTTGTTTTTGTAAACCCATTACTCTGCAAAGTAAAGCTTGGATTAGCCACATTACCATTATTATAATACCGATATCCGGTCTGGCTTGCGGTACTTCCACCCGTATGCCCATTGCCAGCGTAAGAAACAGTGATCGTCTGCCTGAATACAGCATATAAAGTGATCGGACTGTCGCCCATTATTTTACTTGTGAGGACAGAGCCATTGGCAGTTTTATCACTGCGCCAGCCGATAAATGTCCAGCCGGTTTTTGATGGTGTGAATGTCTTGGGAGATAGGGTAGATGATCCCTCATCTACCTCTTCCTGTTTTGTAATGCCTGTGTCAATGATATAGGTGACAATTTCACCGGCAGAATATACTCTTGTTCCACCTATATATCCCTTTTTCATTTTAACGTTTCCGAGGAAACACTTATATGTATTTGATCCAATATATCCTTTTGCCATAGTATCACCCCTTTACCCAGTAAAATGTAGTGGGGTGACTTGCCGCATCAGCGGGAAGAGAACTGACAAGTCGTACTTCAGTTATCGCCCCATTTGCAGTTAATGCATCTAAAAGATCAGATAATGCCATAACCTTATCTTCAGCGGTTTCCCCATCAGCAAACTCAACATCGGACGCATCCGTCCAAAAAGAGATTCTTTGCCATACTTTGTTTACTACATCAATACATTTTCTGAATTTTCTTCCTTTTACAATTTGTTCGTTAATAGCCATAACGTCTCCTTTCATATTTCATATAATTTTTTGTAATGTAAAAACAATAAGAATGATTTTTATATCCAAATCATAGTTTCGGTTATAACAGGTGGTTCTATTTCAACCAACTCCTGTTCCTCTGTTTCATTTACATATATTTTCAGATTATCTGGTGAATCAGCATCGTCGAAAACATAAAGCGTTTCTGTATCGAAATATTCCGTATCATCCGGTGAAAACAGTTTTATTTCGTGCAGATCTTCCTCCTCATCAGTATCCGTAAAGATATGTATTCCATAACCTTTTTTATCATAAAAAAAGAATGGATTATTTTTTGATGGATCATTTAATAGATGTTCCTGCAAATGATATATGCGGTTTTCTATTAGATTTAAATAATCAGGAAATAATCCGTAAATACCTTTTTGCTGATTGATATAATCGTTTGCTTCATCATATTTCCCTCTGGAAATCAGCTTATTATAATGATTGACGACATCTGTTCTTTCAAGATCATTATCCTGAAAGAATACCCTATCATCTATTTTCTGAGGATAGTATGATGTAGGATTACAAAGCATCATCTATCACCTCCAACCCAGATATCACCTTCTATACAATCCACATCATCCTCAGATTCGTCAAAATGTACTGCCTGTTTTCTCTGACGCGCATAGATCTGTGTATTATATATTTCCTCTTCCCATGTATTATAGGTAATGGCATCAACAATGTAGGGGATTAAAAGATCCTGATTTTCTTTTACCAGATTGGCAGCCTGTGCACATTGCCCCTGAAGGCGGAGCGAAGTGATTTGATTGATCAGTGGTGCAATATTATCATCTATATTTTTAAAATGATGCAGAATTATTTTTTGGTTTGGGAAATTACTGTATTCGTGTTCATATTGTGACATAATGTCCTCCTTTTCATTATTCAAAGTAGAAGTACAACAGATCCAGATTTGTAATTACCAGTCCGGCCTCTCCGTTTATAAAGGGCTTCCCTGCGCTCATATGGATAGAAAAAGTTCCATTCGAATTACTCCAGTGTCTGCATGTAACAAATATCCAGTTTTTTTCAGTGTCCGGATAGTATTCTCCTGGAATTTGGATCCATGTATTTGAGGGAATCGTAATAGATGGTATGGTTTTTCCGGCAGCATATTTGAGATGCATCTTATCCGTAGCCGGTGGGTCTCCTGTCATAATATAATTAGTTCCGTCGTAACGGAATGAATAGATATGATTTGCTTTAATAGCAGACTTATCAACCGATTTACCATTCCAGAATATGGCTCTGGCACCGGTATTGTTAACATTTAACGTCGGGTTTGCCGCTGTATTTGCAACAGTGAATTTTACATCAATCTTTGATCCGGTGACTAAAACGAAACCGGGGCATGGGACTAGTTTTCCTGCTGTACCTGCGGCGGTGGAGCAGACTCCATATGTGTTTCTGTCTGCATCTCCCTGAACGGACATGCCATCGATCGTTCTTGCAGTTTCCCATTTTGAGGCAGTTGCGGAATTTCCTGTTTTATCAACCTTATTTCCCACAATTTCTGTTAAATCTGTAATCAATCCCTTTAAAACTGCGCCCTGCCTGGCAGATAACGGCTTATCTGTAAAAGAAGATGTAAGATCATCAACAATATCAGATACATTTACTTTACCTGTGGTGACTCCGTCAATCAAACTTTTATTATTTTTAATATAAGCAACGATCTCACTCAACTGGTCAAGTGTCGTGTCGTCGCTGTCTGCCAGGACATTCAGTCTTGTTGTGAGCCCGGAGACAAGAAGTCTGATATCACCGTGAGCTGATTCAGCCGTATTATGAGCAGATATTGCAGCGTCCAAAGCATTTTGCTGTGCCGTAGATACAGGTTTATCCATATCAGATGTATTATCTGCATTTTCCAGTCCTACCTGTACTTTGGTAACATTATGCGGGTTTGCCGTATTATCAGTATGACTTTGAAGAGAATTGTGAATATCGTTTTCAGCGGAGATTGCTCTCGATATTTCATTACTCAAGTCCTGTTTTGAAGCAAACTGTCCGGTTTGATTTGCCATGTTCAAATCGATCTTATGAAGTTCCGAGTCAATAATATCGTTATTCTTATTAGCGACATTGATATTATACAATTCGGAGACATCTGGTTTTTCCAGATTTTTGTAAGTTGTAAATGTGGCCATTTAGTCCTCCTTTCTTTAATAAAAACAGGCTCATCATAAACCGATGGACCTGTCAGTTTTTAAATTGCCTGCTTCTGACAGCAGCAAGCGCCTTATGCGTATATTTACTTAATTCACCATGGGTATATCCCCGCAAAGTTTTATGAGTGCCGGTTTCGTTTCGCTGTTTTTCGTACAATGGATAAAATCTGTACATGGTAATTGTCGTTCTATATCCTGTGAAATCATGAGATACAGAAGAAATTATATACTGATGCGCTCTGTCGGCATCACTACGTTTGTAGGACACCTTCTTATTTACCTCAAGAAAGGGCAGAAGAATAGTAGTGATGGTAATATTATCAGTCAATCTGCAGTTCTTCCAGTTCTCCCACCTCGCCCTGTCGGCGGCAAGATCGTCGGAAGTGATGTTCTCAAATTCTCCACTGACTTTAACATCCGGTATCTCACCGATTTTTTCCACTGTGAAAGGCGAGTTTGGAGTAACCGTCAGATCAACCCGTTCGCAGTGATAGAATTTTTGAAAATATTCTTTGGAATACCGTTCACAGGTTTCACCATCGGGTGCCGTCACAAATTCTCTGCTGTGGCTTCCGTCGGTGAGAACATTGATCGCATGTACCTGCCATTGTCCCAGCAGATAAGCACGAAATACATCCTGTTTATCGATACGTTTTCTTCCGATCCGGAAGCTGTATACCTGATTTTCTTTCAGTTCACCGGCCTTTATCGGCTCATCATCAGCCTCATTTAAAATCGGAATGGAGCCAAGGTCATTGATATTCAGGCTGCAGTCAGCCTGATTTGCAGCAGGGATCTTTAAGGCAATTACATCACCATCAAAATATCCATCTCCGTAACCTGCAACAGCGGAAACGTAGGAATTACCAGAGTAAGTACATTCTTCACTATAATAATCAGCCTCAATCTGCTTCCCCCAGACTTCACAGATATTCCGTACCGTAGTCATATCCACCGTAGTATTTTCAGCAATCAGAACACGCTCTATAAAGCTGTTGTCCAGATAAACAGCGTCCTCGTAGCAGAGAGGTTTCAGCCGACAGATAAATGCGTTCGTCTCCATATCAAAAAACATCTCATAGCCGGGATACAGGTCGCGAAAGGCAGTCAGAACAGAAAGAACACTGGATCCGGCGGCAAATTCCTGATCAAAGGGGATGGCATTCCAGGCGGGATTTTCCGCCCGGTAGCTTTCCCAGTCGTCATTGTATTCCGGCATGGCTTTATAAGAGCCGATATCGTCTACGCTGTGTTTCGTTACCCCTGCCAGCTTTTCCAGTGTTTCTTCAACGGCGCCACGGATCGTGTTGTGTTCGATCACCTCCCCGGTTTCCTCATTTTCTTTATAGGCCGGAAAACTGATGATCGATGCGCCCAGCTGGCCGTTTTTTGTGCCGTCCAGTTTTTTGATAAAGTCCGAACAATTCACGTTCAGACTGTTGGTAACGGCGTCATAGGTGCCGGAGGTATCCGTATAGACATAACACCCCAGCGGATAGTATTTATGCTGTCTGCCTCTCGGGTAATAGAGACCTAACGATATCCGGATATCTTTATTGAGCCACAGAAGGCTGTCCTGTGTCAGTTTAAGCTTTTCCGTTAATGTGGGCTGTGCGACGAAAGAGGCAGTGCGTCTGATATCCCCTTCGCTGTTGATGGTCATTTTGCCGCTTAGCAGGCCGCATTCCAGGATGCCGATCACCTTCTGACTGGCATCCAGAACCTCAATTTTTAACCGCGGCCGTGGATTTGCTGCGTGTTGGAGAACGATCAGCAAATCTTCCCGCGTAATCCTGTCAGCCATTATTCATTCCACCATTCCGGTTCGATGCCGGAAAAATTAAGATAGTACAGATCCTTTTCAGAGTTGACATCTCCAACTTCAACCCAGGACCAGGATATTTCACGGTCGTTGTATTTGCGATTCCCTGTATCGGCAGGATTTGGGGTAACCTGAACTAACCATAACCGTCCGTCCGGCAGCTTCAGGATCTTGGCTATGCCGTCGCTGAGAAAATCCATGAACGCTTTCTGATATCTGACACGGGAATAATCGTGCTGTGCGTCGTATGCCAGTTCACAGCCTTCCTCCTCTGCAAGAGGCATAAAGGAGCCTTTACAGCTGCCGGTATCATAATTGGCAACGGTATTTCTGATATAAACAGGATACCTGCTCTGCAGTAATTCTACAGTTGAGGACGGAATATTTCGCGTGGTATCACAGTACCCGTCCGTAATCTGGGTGCCCCAGACGACACCGTCTTCGATTAAGAACATTTTGTTGAATCTGGAAGTGACTTCTGTGCTCGCATAATTCCCCTCAAGGCCGTACAGCACAGGGACAAGAGCGTACTCCACAGACTGTCCGGATGCGACAAAGTAATCCGGATAATTTATCACAAAATCTTCCGTGGATTCCACTTCTTTCACTGCGATGGTTTTCCATTTGAAGTTTCCTTCCGTCCTGCTCTTTAAAATAAGATGGGAAGTATTTTCCAGACTCCAGTCCACATTTCCGGCGTTTGTGTTCCCGCTGAATTTTGCCCATAAAACCGTATCGAAATCCCATTCGCGGGGACATTCATTCGACAGTTCGGCGTCGGTTGCCCTGGTAATATACAGATCGTCATAGATTCCGTTTTTCAACTCGACATAATCGATGTTTTCGATTCCGGTGGGAGTAAGCGCGCATGCGAGCGCTCCTCCGACGAAATTGTTTCCACATATAAACATGTTTTTTATTCACCTCCCAGCCATAAATCATCTAAAATTGCATGTAAGGGTTCCGCATTGTCCAAAAACAGTGTGTAGTCATTTTCCATTGCGACATGCGTAGTTCCCTCTGTGTCGATCCATGCGTCATTGTCCTGGATCAGTTTCCTGTTCGGGCGTTCCGTGCCATACCATATATTTCCTTCCGTATCTGACCTCAATTCGACAAATACTTTCAGCTGGTATACATTATTTTTCCTGCGGATCGCCACGGTGATCATATCTTCGTTTTCAAAAACCTGCGGATCTGAGTATAATAGATAGTGGCTTGCGCCGTTGGGCACGAGCAGTTTAAAACGCAGCTGTCCGTCCTGATAGATCCGCGAACTCAGTGTGAGATCCAGGCTGCCGTTACTCATCTTGAAAAGCTCTGTGTTCTGCCACAGGTTGATCCCGCGGATCAGAACGGTAAAATCGTCTTTGATGAGAAAACCGCCGTCATAATATAAAGTTTTATCTCGCAGATCGATCATGCCATCGATATATTCAAAGGTATCCGTCCCGTTATACTGAATGATCACCAGGTTGGATGCCACCTGAATGCATCCCTGCGAGGGAATGGGAGTGGCATAGATACGGGCGTACTGGTTGGGGTTCTCAAATTTAACGGTAACCTCAATATATCCGGTATCAAGCTCCATGCCGTTTTCTGTGACGCCGGTACATCTCAAATAGTAGACAGTGTTGTTGTCCAATCCCTTATAATTGTAGAGGATATTGTCGCGGTCGGTTATCTCGCCGCTGTCGCGCAGTTTTTTCTTTGATGCATCGTACAGATAAAAAATATATTTGTCGATATTCTCCCAGTCCGGAGAGTAGTAATGCATGGAAGCTGTGAAAGAGGAAGTCTCTATCACAGAACTTTCCGGAATATTTTCAAAGTAAAAGTCCGGCGTTTCAAACGTATAAAACTGAACTTTATCGGACAGGGGAGAAGGGGTGCTCTGCACATCATATATCTGTGCCTGGATCCAGTATTTTTTGCCGTTCACCAAAGTATGAGCGGGTATTTTGTGTTTCAGTAAATAGGTAGATACCGTATCGTCAAAGATACGGGCGCCTGTCTCATGATCGTAGATGAGGATCCTGTTTGCAGTCGCCCTGTTCCCGGTCCAGGAGAGGGTGATCTCATAATCCTTCTCAGCATCAAAGGGTTGTATTTTTTTCACATAGGGAGTTGCCATAATTCACCTTCTTTCTTTTATTTTGCAGGGAAATTGAAAGAGAATGGAAGAGCAGAGTATCATTTGCCCACCACACCGCAGATATGCAGTTCATTCAATTTTCCCATAGGTTCTTTTACATAGACAGCCTGTCCGGGCCGCAGCGTTACAGCAGGGATGCAGCATGGCACGATCCGCTCGCTGCCGGTATCGTCCAGCACGGCATATCCTTTTTTGTCAATTCTTTTCACAATTGTTTTGTAGGTTCGGTCTGACCTGTAATCAGCAAGGCTCTTTTTTATCATGAGCAGTGCTGATTTTAAAATTTCATCTCTGTAATCCATAATTCGCCTGAACCGCACTCTACAGGGCGGAGTGCGGTTATCCTTTCTTTAAATTTTTAATATGTTTTGTCTCGGCTCATCTGATCAGCATAGACATGTAAACCCTGAAATTCCCTGTTCAGTTCCCGCACCAGTGCAGGACCGATATGTCTGGCTACCTGCTGCTCGGTCACTCCGGGACAGGTGACATAGATATCGCCGATATTGATGTTCGGCTGTGCATTTCTGTTGTTCGTCACATTGTTTGCCACATGGTTGATGATGTTGGAATAGTTTATCGTT